>ENA-UEPH01000527-UEPH01000527.1-human-gut-metagenome-genome-assembly--contig:-NODE-527-length-43999-cov-13.046605_pt1 | contig 43999 bp, 39 predicted proteins | sample MGYA00242891_ERZ507898 | MGnify/ENA primary metagenome ERZ507898 (study PRJEB26167, sample SAMN06115411) | human gut metagenome | host: Homo sapiens | place: China:Guizhou | collected 2014-10-15...
TCCGACATTTTTTTTATGCGTCTTTCTGTCGCATCGGTCGTTTTCGTTTCGGGTGCTTGAAAAGGTAGGGATTAGGGGATGCAAGGTTTTTCGGGAAAAATACTACCCATAGGGCTGGAGATTTTTTCCGAAAACAGGAGGCTTGACCTTGCATTCCCGTCCAATCCCGGAATTACCTTTGCGCCCAGAACGGAAATGACAACCTGATGCGCTCCCTGAAAGATGCGAAAATGGAGGTAAACGGAAGTGGAGGCAGATTGGACAGGAAAACTTCGAAAGAGAAATCCGTGAAAAAGGGAAAACGCCAAAAGGAAAAGGGACACTGCCGGAGGCGTGAAACCGGGCAAACCACCGGCAAGGAAGTATGATTTTATATGTTTGGCCGAGCGTGTCCGGTCTGACGGATAAAATCATTCTTCCCGGTTTGCCTGCCGTGTGTGACGGCTTGTTCCATTCATGGATCGGGCGGTCAGACACGGCTTTCCGCTTACGGCTCAAAGGAACAGCAAAAAAGAAAAATCGTCAGAAACCCGTAAAAGCACCTCTTTGGCATAAGCACAAAAGAAATGGGCCTTGCATCATCAGTCTAAACTGTTGTTTAGGCGTGATGCAAAGCCCTTTTCTCCGCTTATGCGGCAGTCGGCATACGTTCGTTCAAAATCCTTTTGTACGATGGTGTGCCGACGGATAAAATCGCTTTTACGGAAAAACTTGTATGAGAAGAAAAAAATTAGGGAGATTCATTTCAAAATCTCCCGTTTTATTGTTACTTTTGCATACGAAGAGTTCTTTGAAGGTTACGCAACGCGCAGAAGGATGATGCAGTAGATAACTAACTAAATCGTAACCTATTACTATCATGAGCAATTAACCTACGCTCAGCTCCAATAAATTACACTCTTTTCGTAACTTCGTAGAACGAATTTCCTTATTGTACGATTGTAGAGCCATTATGAAATTGATGGTGAAACTTCAAAGGTGTTCTGAGCCAGACAAGGTGGAATTATGCCTTGAGGTGGAGAAAAGGGTACAAGCCTTATCCTGTAAAGGCGATAAGATGCTAGATGCGGCTCTGAGCGTTATCATACCAATTCAAGGCAGGGATAACGACCTATATTCCTTCTTGCTAATAGTGAGGGAAGAGCTGGATTCATTCAGCAAATGTTGGTGTGCAGGTATGATCTGTTAGTACTATAAAACTGCAGAAAATAATCCGAAGATTATTTGTATAATAATCTTTGGATTATTAGATTTGTGCTGTCAAACCAAACGAGTATTACCGATAAATTTTAAGTCGATGACAAAAGAAGAGCGAGGGAAGCTCGTTCAACAAATGGAAAACCTAAAGTTGCTTTTTGAATTCCATACAGGGAATCGAGTAATAAAAGGAGATCCAGAGTTCGAGCAATATATCAATGATATTTTGGATATGATTGCGGAGATCGAAGAAAAACTAAAAAACTGAGTAATAAACAAGACCCCTCTTTTGGGGGGATAAAAATAATATATTTATGAGAGACTTATCAAAATTTTTACCAACTGCGGACATGCAGGCTGATTTTGAAAAGTTCCAAAGTCTGTCTCCCGAGGAGCGTGCGATGTTTCAAGAAGAGCGTGCCCGTAAGATGGAATCAATGCCCGGGGAAGAACGTGAGGCTTTTGTCGATTCTACTCGTGAAGGATTACGTGCGATTAAGAATGAATTGCAGGATGTTAAACTTGCTTTGGAATTAGGAGATGTCGCGAATGCAATCTCTTTGAGTTATATAGCGAAGGCTTATTTTGGAAAAAGTAAGAACTGGCTTTACCAGCGTTTAAATGGGAATAAGGTTAATGGTAAACCCGCTCAATTTACGGAAGAGGAACGTAAACGTTTTGCGGAAGCTCTGCTAGATTTGAGTAAGAGGATAAATGAAACTGCGCTTAAGTTTGCTTAAGCTCGAAGTGTTTGACAATAATTTTGGCCCTGCTTTATTTTAAAGTGGGGCTTTCTTGTTTTTCTCGTAAGGTTTCCTCATTTTTACATTGCATAATATTATTTTCTAGGTGTTGTAAACCAATTACAATTGGCCTTGATTTTATTGGGCTAGGATTAATAATATATTGTAGTTTCCCTTAAAAATAACCTTTATGCAAAACTATACACAACAGCCTTCTGTTTCAAGAGTTATTCCTCCTTCACAAAAAATAAATAAATGTGTGGGTATAGAAGAGTTTTAAACTAAATGCCGCATGTCTTAACTGATTACCCAGAATATGTGACTATGACAAGAGGTTGGCTGATACCTAATACACCAATACCTGCTAAGCCTCATAGAGAGTATCAATGACAAAAGGGAATACCCGTTGCTGGATATTCCCTAAATGTTTGATATATGCTAAATTGTGGAGCATATCGGACTCGAACCGATCACCTACAGACTGCCAGTCTGTCGCTCTAGCCAGATGAGCTAATGCCCCGTCTTGTTAATTCATGTGCAAATATAAGGCTTTTCTTGATATATGCGCTATCTTTGTATAAGAAATTTCAAGAGAAAGGAAAGAAGATGATAGTTTATAATACGACTTTTCATATCCATAAGGATATCGTGGATGAGTGTCTGGAATATTTGAAGAATAGTTATATACCGAAAGCCTCCGAGAGCGGTATCCTTTATAGTCCTTATTTGAGACGGATCTTGGATTCGCGGAATGAGGAAGGTGAAAGTTTTTCCGTACAGTTTCATACGAGGGATATCGATTCGTTGAATGAGTGGGTGCGTAAGGAAGGCGGAGCCTTGCAGCAAGATTTGATAGGACGTTATAAAGAGAAAATCGCAGGATTCTCTACCCTATTGGAAGATATAGAGCTACCTAAATGATCAAGGACCGTATTATATTAGGCATAGACCCCGGTACGATCGTGATGGGATACGGAATCTTGAAGATCGAGGGGAATAAACCGAAGCTGGAAGCTATGGGAATCCTGCAATTGAATAAATATGAGGATCATTATCTCCGTCTGCGTAAGATATTCGAACGGGTCTTGGCCTTGATCGATCAATACCATCCGGATGAGTTGGCTATCGAGGCGCCTTTCTTCGGGAAGAACGTACAGAGTATGTTGAAACTCGGAAGGGCACAAGGAGTAGCGATGGCGGCGGCCTTGGAGCGGGATATCCCGATCTTCGAGTACGCCCCTCTAAAAATCAAGCTCTCGATCACGGGGAATGGAAATGCGGCGAAAGAACAAGTGGCCGGCATGCTACAACGCTATCTGAAGATACCGGATGAGTCTATGCTTCCGCAATTGGACGCTACGGATGGGTTGGCGGCGGCTGTTTGTCATTATTTCCAAACCAATAATCCGATCTCGGAAAAGAAGTATACGGGATGGAAGGATTTTATCGCTAAGAACCCCGGGAAAGTCCGCTGATATGAGCTTAAAAAACATAGTTATGAAATTCTCAAACCATAACTAAGGTTCAAAGAATTCATAACTATGTTTTTATTTAGCCTAAACTGACCTTATTCTTATACGATACCTTGAGCCATCATAGCTTTCGCTACTTTCATGAAGCCTGCGATATTTGCGCCTTTTACATAATTGATATATTCGCCATCTTTACCGTGAGCTACGCATTGTTCGTGGATTGCGCTCATGATCTGATGTAATTTAGCGTCTACCTCGGCGGCAGTCCATGAGATATGCATAGCGTTCTGGGTCATCTCCAATCCGGAAGTAGCCACACCACCGGCGTTGACAGCCTTACCCGGAGCGAATAATTGCTTATGCTCGATGAACAAGTCTACAGCCTCAGCCGTACAACCCATGTTAGAAACCTCAGCTACGCACAAAGTCTTGTTCTCGATCAACTTACGAGCGTCAGCCTCGTTCAACTCATTCTGGGTAGCGCATGGCAAGGCTATATCTACTTTTTGTTCCCAAGGTTTCTTGCCGGGATAGAAGGTAGAGCCCGGGAATTCGTCTGCGTAAGGAGCTACGATATCATTTCCGGAATTACGCAATTCCAACATATAGTCGATCTTCTCGCCGGAGATACCCGCCGGATCATAGATATATCCGTCAGGACCGGAGATAGTAACCACTTTAGCGCCCAACTCGGTTGCCTTTGTAGCGGCACCCCAAGCCACGTTGCCGAAACCGGAGATGGCGACCGTCTTGTCCTTGATATCGATTCCGTGAGTCTCCAGCATTTGATGTACGAAATAAAGAGCGCCGAAGCCGGTAGCTTCCGGACGAAGGATAGAACCTCCGAACTCCATGCCCTTACCCGTGAACGTACCTGTGTTCTCGCGAGCCAATTTCTTGTACATACCGTACATATAACCAACCTCACGGCCACCTACGCCTATATCGCCAGCCGGAACATCCCTGTCCGGACCAAGATTACGCCATAATTCAAGAATAAACGCTTGGCAGAAACGCATGATCTCGGCATCGCTCTTTCCTCTCGGAGCGAAATCGGAACCACCTTTGCCACCACCCATCGGAAGGGTTGTCAAAGCGTTTTTAAATGTTTGCTCGAATCCTAAGAATTTCAAGATAGACAAGTTAACGGACGGGTGGAAACGGATGCCTCCCTTGTACGGGCCGATTGCGTTGTTGAACTGAACACGGTATCCCAAGTTAACTTGTATCTCACCTTTATCATCTACCCAAGGCACACGGAAAGTGAAAATACGTTCCGGCTCAACTAGGCGTTCAATGATTTTCGCTTTCTCAAATTCCGGATGTTGGTTGTACACTTCCTCAATTGATAAAAGCACTTCTTTTACTGCTTGCAAATACTCCTTTTCTCCCGGATGTTTTGCCTCTAGCGCTGATAAAATAACTTCAGTCTTCATAGCATTTATATTCTTTAAAAGGATAACATTCTGTTGGCAAATGTAGGTAATTCTTTGGAATGACCAAGAGTTTCGCTTACTTTTTATCAGTGAAAACCTAAAAATCTTCAGTTAGAGTCAGAATGCGTACTTTCATGTTTCAATAGTTATTATTTTTCCTTACATTTGACTCGAATAATTCTATCAGAATCTATTATGAGCGGTATACCGAACTTAAAAGACTTGGTGTTCAGAGACACCCCGTTTGCCAATCTAATGAATAAGCGTATATATAATGTATTGCTTATCGCTACGAAATATGATTCCTTCATGCTGGAAGATGACGGGCGTGTAGATGAGCAGATATTTAACGAATATACTTCCTTAAGCCTCCGTTACCCACCCCGGTTTACGCAGGTGACTACCGAGGAGGAGGCTTTGAATGAGTTGAAGAACCGGAACTTCGAATTGATCATTTGCATGCCGAATATGGATAACCGGGATATATTCGCTGCGGCGAGCGAGATAAAGGTGCATTATCCGAATATCCCGATCGTTGTATTGACTCCTTTCTCGAAAGAGGTGTCTAAGCGGATCGCCAACGAGGATCTGAGCGCTATCGATTATGTGTTCAGCTGGTTGGGTAACTCGGAGTTGTTACTGGCGATTATCAAGTTGATCGAGGATAAGATGAACGCTCCGGACGATACGGCCAGCGTGGGCGTACAGATCATCTTGTTGGTGGAGGATTCCATTCGTTTTTATTCGTCCGCTTTGCCTCATTTATATAAGTTCGTGCTGGAGCAAAGCCAGATGTTCGCGAAGGAGGCGTTGAACGATCACCAGCGTACGTTGCGTATGCGTGGCCGTCCGAAGATCAAATTGGCCCGGAATTACGAGGAGGCGGTACGTATTTTTGATCAGTATCGGGATAATATGTTGGGTATTATCTCGGATATGAGTTTTATGCACAATGGCGTGAAAGATCCGTATGCCGGTTATAAGTTCGGACAGTATGTACGGAAAACGGGTTTGATCATTCCTTTCGTACTGGAATCTTCGGAGGCCAGCAACCATGTGTACGCGAAGGAACTGAACGCCTCGTTTATCGATAAGAATTCCAAGAGTTATCCGCAGGATTTGAAAAAGAAGATCATGCAGCGTTTCGGTTTCGGCGATTTCGTGATCTTGAATCCGCATACGAAAGAGGAGATCATGCGTATCAAGGATTTGAAAGACCTTCAAAAGAAAGTCTTTCAGATTCCCGACGACTCGCTGGTTTACCATCTCTCCCGGAATCATTTCTCCCGTTTCTTTTATTCCCGTGCCATGTTTCCGCCCGCCGAGGTTTTGAAGCATGTGGACGTGAGTGACTATAAGGATATGGATGAGGCCCGGAAATTGATTTTCGACTTGATCGTGCAATATCGCCGGATGAAGAACACGGGTGTCGTGGCGGTTTATCAGAAGGATCGTTTTGATGAGTATAGTAATTTTGCCCGTATCGGCGACGGTTCGCTGGGAGGTAAGGGTAGAGGTCTTGCCTTTATCGGTGCGATGGTGAAGCGATACCCTAAGCTGGAGAGTGATAATTTTGCTGTGAATATCCCGAAGACGGTCGTGATCTGTACCGATATCTTCGACGAGTTCATGGAGACGAACGAGTTGTATCCGGTAGCGCTGGGCGATGCGGACGACGAGACGATCCTCCGGTATTTCTTGCGGGCCAGCTTGCCCTCCCGTTTAATCGAGGACTTGATGGCTTTCTTCGATGTGGTGAAAAGCCCGATCGCCGTGCGTTCCTCCAGCCTGCTGGAAGATTCGCATTATCAACCTTTCGCCGGGATCTATTCTACGTATATGGTACCTAAGATCGAGGAGAAATACGATATGCTCCGTACGGTGAGCGACGCTATCAAGGCGGTGTATGCCTCTGTCTTTTATAAGGATAGTAAGGCGTATATGACGGCTACCTCGAACTTGATCGATCAGGAGAAGATGGCTATCGTCTTGCAAGAAGTGGTGGGCTCCCGTTATAATGATCATTTCTATCCGACGATGTCGGGCGTGGCCCGTTCCTTGAATTTCTATCCGATCGGTAACGAGAAGGCGGAGGATGGGATCGCGAATATCGCCTTGGGATTGGGTAAGTATATCGTCGATGGCGGGCAAACCTTGCGTTTCTCTCCCCGACATCCCCATAGCATCTTGCAGATGAGTACGATGGATTTCGCTCTTAGGGAGACTCAGACTCGTTTCTATGCCTTGGATTTGAAGAATATGGCGGAGGCTTTCTCGGTAGATGATGCCTTTAACTTGGTGAAGCTGGGCTTGAAGGAGGCGGACGCTGAGGGTTCCTTGAAATATATTGTCTCTACATACGATCCGTACGATCAGATTATCCGTGACGGTTATTATCCGGGCGGTCGTAAGATCCTTTCTTTCGTGAATATCCTACAGCATGACGTGTTCCCGCTGGCGGATACGTTGGATCAGATCTTACGGATCGGGCAGCAGGAAATGGGCCGTCCGGTAGAGATTGAGTTCGCTGTCAACATGGACCCTTCGGATCATACAAGGGCGACTTTCTATCTGTTGCAAATCCGTCCGATCGTAGATAATAAAGAGATTATGGACGAGGATCTGAGCTTGGTGAAGAACGAGGAAACCATCCTTTCTTCTACCAGTGTTTTGGGGCATGGTATCGTTGGCGACGTACAGGATATTATCTATGTGAAGACGGGCGCTTTTAATTCATCCAATAATCAGTTGATCGCTTATGAGATTGAGAAGATGAACCGCTCGTTTACCGATCAGGAGAAAGGATACGTATTAGTCGGCCCCGGCCGATGGGGGAGCAGCGACTCTTGGTTGGGTATCCCGGTGAAATGGCCGCATATCAGTAACGCACGGGTGATCGTGGAATGCGGATTGGAGAATTATCGGGTAGACCCGAGTCAAGGTACCCATTTCTTCCAGAACCTGACTTCGTTCGGAGTGGGCTATTTTACGGTTAATCCATTTAAGGGAGATGGTTGGTTCGATGAGGCGTTCTTGAATGCGCAACCTGCCGTAGAGGAGACGGAATATCTTCGTCATGTACGTTTTGATGCTCCGATTACGATTAAGATGGATGGGAAGAAAAGTCTTGGCGTGGTATTGAAACCATAAAAAGATAGCGTTTCAAGAGAAGATAGTTGTTTGTGGATTTGCGAGACGAGCCGGTAAGACGGGTCTCGCGAATCCATTTTTTATTTCAAGTGGAAAGTGGCAAGAACCGCTTTGTGGTCGGTAGGCCAGATTCCAAGGGGAGTCATGATCGGGTCGGAGGTCTCTTCCGTCTCTCTTTGCCCACGGAGGATGTCACCTCTCGGACCGATGATACATACATCTGTAAGCGTTAATCCCTCGAATGGAGCGTAATGGATGAAATCGATGCGATCTCTATCGTCCGCTTTCGGCGACCAAACCAATTTCTCTAAAGCGATATCCTTGCAGTCCGCCGGGCAGGTAAGTCCCGGATGAGTTACAGGGTTCGGGAAGATCTCACGGTACGTATCTTTGAAGCCGTCTTTCTCCAGCATGACGGATACGTGCCAAGGAACAACCAATCCTTGGTGGTCTCTCATATCTTTGGTCGCCTCGGTCCAGTCCAGATGAGAAGGCTCGTTAAAGTCTCCTCCGAGGATAACGATCCGTCCGGCTTCCCGATCCTTTTTCGCCTCTTTCAGGAAGCAAGCGATAGCGTCGTCACGGACAGATTGCTCGTTCAACCATAGGAGTGTGTCCAGATTGGTGACAGGAGGTTCCTCGTCCCATGTATTTCCGTCGTATCCACGGGCATCGTAATAAGCGCAATTGCGATAATCCAGATGGGCGGTGTAAAGAGCTACCTCGGTATCGCCGATGTGGGTAATGGCCTTGTACATACTACCCCTGTCATCGTTCAAGGGATAGACGGTCGTGCTATCCGTGATCGGGTAGCGGCTTAACAGACCGGAATCCTCGGTGTAGAAAGAATAGTACGTTTGTCCTCTTTGCTGCAACGCTTCCACGATCCGGTCGCAAAAACGGGTCTGATGATAATTACGTACCTCGCTTAACGTAACGAAATCGGCGTTACTTCTTACGATCTCGTCAGCGATAGCGTCAAAGCCTCCTTTTACGACAGCGCCTTCCTGCCAGATGTTGAATTGAAGAACCTTGAAAGTCTTCTCTTGCTGGCAAGAGCTGAGGCCCAGCACGATCAACAAGAGTAAGTAGATAAAACTAGTTTTTTTCATGTGTGAAATATTTTGTTAGATGTTTTGTCGTAGCCATTCCTCGGCGGCGGCCAAGGTTTCCGGCTTGCCGATATCCAATAGTTTTAGGTTATCCGCCATATAAGCCCTGATATCGGTTTTGGCGCAAATAGCCAGATAGAAGTTAATGATAGAGAACTTTCCGGTCCATTCTTCCATCAGCTCCAATATCTTGGGCGAGAGTACGTGGATTCCGCTAAAGGCGTACTCGTTGTGTTGATCCGGGTCAAAATAGGGATAGTAAGATTTTACCTCGCCGGTCTCATGATTACGCCAACCACACAGTCTATTCTCCTTATTAAATAATAGATAACGTGAGGTATTGCGCTGGCTGACGAGTAAGGTAGCCAACGGGTTCGTTTGTACATGGGTATCGTATAGTTTCTTGAGATCCACGTTCGATAAGATATCGACATTATGTATCAAGAAAGGCTCGTTCCCGCATAAAAGAGAAGTGGCCTTCTTGATTCCTCCTCCCGTATCCAGCAGATAATCGCTCTCGTCCGAGATTTCGATCCGGACACCGAAGTTGTTGTTCGCCTCCAGAAAATCCACGATCTGGTTGCCTAAATGGTGGATATTGATCACGATCTGGTCGAAACCGGAGGATTTCAGTTTCAGTATGACGTGTTCTAGCATCGGTTTGCCCCCGATAGGTATAAGCGCTTTTGGCGTGTGATCGGTTAACGGCTTCAGTCTGGAACCAGTACCGGCCGCGAAAATCATAGCTTTCATAATGTAGGGTTAAAGAGTTGTTCTATATTTTGTTCTCTATGTACTAAATGTACTTTTACTCCGAACTTGGTGTTAAGATGTTCCGCCAGATGTTGTGCGGAATAGACCGAACGGTGCTGTCCTCCCGTACATCCGAAACAAATCATCAAATTGGTGAATCCACGATCCATATATCGTTTTACCGAGGCGTCTACGATGTGGTAGACATGCTCGAGGAAATTCGTGATCTCCCCGTCATCCTCCAAGAACTGGATCACTGGCTCATCCAAACCGGTGAAATGATTGTAACGCTCGTATTTACCGGGGTTGTTTACCGCACGGCAATCGAATACGAATCCACCTCCGTTCCCGCTAGGGTCGTTCGGGATTCCTTTTTTATAGGCGAAGCTCATGACCTTTACTTCCAGCATATGTTTCTGGATATCGTCCGTGAATTGTTTCAACCCGGTAAGCTCACGAAGGACGGAGCATAAATAGGGATATTCCGGATAGTCATTCTTCAATAACTGCCGCAGGTTCTCGATCGCGAACGGGACGCTTTGGATGAAATGAGGCTTTTTCTCGAAATACCCCCGGAAACCATAAGCCCCCAATACCTGCAAGGTCCTAAACAGGACGAAATGGCGCAGCTGGCTATGGAAGTAAGCCTCGTCTACCGGGATATATTTACGTAGGGCCGTGATATAATCCGATAGTAATTCATTCCTCAGATCCTCCGGATATTTCGCTTTCGCCTGCCAAAGGAAGGAAGCCACGTCGTAATAAACCGGGCCTTTTCGTCCACCTTGAAAATCAATAAACCAAGGCTCTCCGTCCTTTACCATAACATTGCGTGACTGGAAATCACGGTATAGGAACGTGGCGGATGAACTGCGTAACAATACGTCGCTCATCTTCAAGAAATCATCTTCCAGACGGTTTTCTTGAAACTCCATCCCGGTAGCCTTTAAGAAACAGTACTTGAAATAATTCAAGTCCCAAAGGATAGACCGTTGGTTGAACTCGGCTTGCGGATGGCAATACGAGAAATCGAAACCGTCGGACCCCAAGAACTGGATGTCGGGGAGTTTGGTGATCGTCTTGTGTAATAAACGGCGTTCCTCCTCGTCGAATACACTGCTTTTACGGCCTTTCTCGATGGCGTTGAAAAGAAGCGTATCTCCTAAATCTTCTTGGATATAAAATGAATGGTCGTCCGAGCTGGCATATACTTGCGGTACGGGTAAGCCCTTCCCCCGGAAATGTTTTGCCATATAGATAAAAGCCTCGTTCTCCTCAATAGAAGTGCCACTAACTCCAATCAACGTCTCAGGACCTTTTATCCTGAAATACCGGCGGTTAGAGCCGGATGACGGTAACTCTGTTATTTCCTCTGCCGGTGATCCGGTATATGATTGGTATAGCTTCCTAAGTTCTTCTGTTATCATACTTATCGATTTACGGCACTAAGATACCGCTTTTTAATTGAAAATTAAGAATTGAAAATTGAAAATTGGGACTTCGTCGGAAATAAGAAAGGGGAATAGCCTCTCAAAGCCTATCCCCCTCGCTTATATGATCATCAATCTCTCCTCTCTAACTAATTTTCAATTCTCAATTTTCAATTACCTAGAGTATTCCTTGTGCCATCATAGCCTTAGCTACCTTCATGAAGCCGGCTACGTTGGCGCCTTTCACGTAGTTTACGTAACCATCCTCTTGCTTTCCGTATTTTACGCATTGCTCGTGGATACTTTCCATGATACTCTGAAGTTTCTGGTCTACTTCCTCGCTGCTCCAGCTTAACTTCTGTGCGTTCTGAGTCATCTCAAGACCGGAAACGGATACACCACCTGCGTTAGCGGCCTTACCCGGAGCGTAAAGGATCTTGGCCTCAAGGAATGCGTCGATAGCTTCTGGTGTAGAAGGCATGTTAGCACCCTCGGATACGGCGAAGCAACCGTTGGCCAATAAAGTCTTGGCGTCATCGCCGTTCAACTCATTCTGGGTTGCGCTCGGCATAGCGATGTCGCATTTCTCTCCCCAAGGACGAGCGCCTTGTACATATTTGCATCCGTATTGCTCCGCGTATTCACGGATACGGCCACGATACAAGTTCTTCAACTCCATGATATAATCCAGTTTCTCACGGTCGATACCATCCGGATCATAGATATAACCGTCGGAATCAGACATCGTGACAACTTTCGCTCCAAGACTGATTAATTTCTCTACCGTATATTGAGCCACGTTTCCGGAACCTGATACACAAACTACCTTGTCTTTGATATCAATGTTGCGGGTTTTCAGCATCTGCAACAAGAAATATACGTTTCCGTAACCTGTAGCTTCCGGACGGATCAAGGAACCTCCGAACTCGATACCCTTACCCGTGAATGTGCCCGTATTCTCACGAGCCAATTTCTTGTACATTCCATACATATAAGCCACCTCACGTCCGCCTACACCGATATCGCCGGCGGGAACATCCGTGTCCGGACCGATATGGCGCCATAACTCAAGGATGAAGGCTTGGCAGAAACGCATGATCTCAGCGTTTGACTTTCCTCTCGGGCTAAAGTCGGAACCTCCTTTACCACCACCCATCGGCAATGTAGTCAGTGAATTTTTAAACGTTTGCTCAAAAGCCAAGAACTTAAGGATCGATTGGTTTACGGAAGCGTGGAAACGGATACCGCCTTTGTACGGGCCGATAGCGTTGTTGTGCTGGATACGGTAACCCATGTTCGTCTGGATTTGTCCCTTATCGTCCATCCAAGTTACACGGAAAGAGAAAATGCGATCGGGGATACAAAGGCGCTCGATCAAGTTGCTTTTCTCAAATTCCGGATGCTCGTTGTAAGCTTCCTCGATAGTCCCTAAAACCTCTGATACTGCTTGATGATATTCCGGTTCGTTCGGAAATCTTCTTTTCAAGTTGTCTAAAACTTCACTTGCCTTCATGACTGAATTTTATATTTAGAATGTTATACCATTTTGTTATCCGTACGCCGTTTGTTTAACGACGTGGCAAAGGTAAGCTAATTTTTGACACTAGCAAATAATTGAAAGAAAAAATGCGTAAAAAATATCATTTAGATATATTAAGTTTGAAAAAACGACGAAATGTTATTCATCTCTATGCTTGAAATTCTTATAGATCGGAACGAACACAATGATAGCGGAGGCTACAAGGGCAAATATGACGTCGAAATTGATCGTTTCGCTGTATACAAGCAGCATGTAGCATAAGACACCCCATAGTAAGGTGATACATACGGCTTGACTATTTGTTATCTTTCTGCGTGCCATTGATTACATTTGTTTAGTTTGATGAAATAAGCGATCCGAAGTAAATCACCAAAGCCAAAAAGACAGCTATGATGACGAATAGGATCATGATTTGTTTCTCTAAGGGATATTTTCGTAGAAAAGGGATATGACGTGCGAATCCGGCGACTTGTTCTACCGGTTCCGCTTGCTCGTCTTCCCGGGGTAGGTCGTAACCGCCTTCCTCCATGATCTTCATGGCTCGGGGAACGTCGCTTTCCAGAATCTCCACCCGTGCGCCGCCTACGTCTACGTAACCGGCCATGATCTGGCTGCTTAACTCATTGCGGAGATAACATTCTATCCCTTCCGACCTCAACAGGGCCATCAGCGGTTGGGCATCCGCCGGATAGGTGAACCGGGCTATTTCTACGATCTTGTCCATAGTATTTGTTTTTCTGCAAATGTAAGTAGACAATCACGAATTAACCGTGTTTTTTTATTGTAATTTACTTTTTTTATACGTGGAAATATGAAACAGTATGATTTAGCGGAGGGTATGCGGATGTATATAGCCCGATTGAGAGAGCAAGGACGTTATTCGTCCGCCAAGAGTTATCAAGATGCCTTGAATTCATTCCTGCGTTTTTGTGGGCAGGAGGTGATTCCTTATACCCGTATCGACCGGGAAATGCTTTTGAGGTATCAAGACTATTTGCGGGACCGGGAATGCTCGTGGAATACGGTGTCTACCTATATGCGTAGGATTCGCCGTGTGTATGGGTTGGCGATGGAGAATGGGGAGGCTCCTTTTTCCCGTTATTTGTTCAAGGGAATTTTCATGGGAGTGAAAAGCAAACAGAAGAAGGCGTTGCCTACGGAATCCTTGCGTTTGTTGATGACCGCTCCGTTGGATGATTCGGGGCTGCGGAAAACACAGCGGGCATTGTGTTTGATGTTCTTGTTTTGCGGTATGGCGTTTGTCGATTTCGCTCATTTGAAAAAGAGTGATATCCGGAATGGTGTCTTGAGGTATAACCGCCAGAAGACGGGTACGCCGATGTTGGTCGAGATACAGCCTGTGGCCAAGGAGTTGTTGGCTGCGTTAATGACCGACACGCTTCGGGATTCTCCTTATCTATTCACTTTCTTGAGTGGGACGAAAACGGGTGAAGAGGCCTTCCGGGAATATACCTCTGCCTTGGCTGATTTCAACAGTTCCTTGAAGGAACTGGCAAATGCCTGTGGTGTGACGGAAATGGTTACCTCGTACTCAATCCGTCACTCTTTCGCCACGACCTTGAAGGAACAGGGTGTACCGATCGAGATGATCAGCGAATTGCTGGGACACCAATCGATCAAGACGACGCAAATCTATTTGAAGAGCTTCTCTTTGGATAAGATGTCTGCGGTGAACAAGGCTTGCTTCGAGAGCATATATAATAATGTATCAAAGGTGGGGTAGGCGATCGGCTACTTGGGAAGTAGCGTAATCTTCCACGCCGCAAATTTAGTAAAAAACGCCGAATAACAAACAATTTTTAGGCTTTGTGTAGGCTTTGTTTGTTTTCTGAATTTATCTTTCCTCGATTTTTCGTTTCTATTCGTGGTGTATGGGCACGACAATGGAGACGAAACGACCTCATATTTCCTGCATCATCACGTCTCCCAAAAAAATCGTACGAACATCGTGTAGAGACGGGGCGTGCCCCGTCTCATCCCCTCAAATGGGTATTTTAAATTACTGCCAGACGGTGGGAGACGGAGCACGCTCCGTCTCTACAACTGGGTAATAATCATTTCCTATCTTTTACGCTACTTCCCAAGTAGCCGATCTTCCACGTCCCGATAGAAGAGATATTGACATGGTTTCTATTGCTTTGAAATTTTCGGGAATAGAAAAGAGTATTTGATTTAAGTATTAGATTATCAGCATATTAATAAAATATGCTGATATGGCATTGAAGTATCTATGGGTCATGATCTTCCCCCTTTACCATTGCGTGATGTCCACACCGTAAGATGGTATGTGTTATCTCTTCCCGCTTGTCACAAAGGTCCAGCCAAGGGTTTGGAGAAGGAGTTAGATCGCAGGGTGCGTTTGGGCGAGCCTACGTTCGATTTTTTCGCCCCCTCTTTCGTGGAGATGCATCGCCGTGAGGGGCGTTTGGTGGAGACTCACCGTCCGTTGCTCTACAATTATGTGTTTATCCGCTCTTCTGTGTATGAGATCTTTCGTTTGAAACGAGATTTTCCCTTGTATAATTTCCTGCCTAGCGTGGATGGCCGTGGCTCATATCCTTTTGTCTCCGATCGTGAGATGGAAAACTTGCGTTGGGTGGCCCGTTCTTACTCGGATGAGCTTCCGGTGTATGTGCCGGAAGCGGGTTATTTGCGTAAAGGTGACCGGATACGCATTACGGATGGTCGTTTTAAAGGTGTTGAGGCAAGTGTAGTAATACAGCCCGGTGTTGGCGAGCGGGAGGTAATGGTATGCGTGGACAACTGGATGTGGGTTCCTTTATTGCGTGTTCAGCCGGGCGAGTATGAGGTGATCAGCTTGGCCGAGGAAGGCAAGCATGTATATACCCGTTTGGACAATTCCCGGATACAAAATGGTCTTCATGAGGCGTTGGGCCGTCATTGGGGGGATGGTGGCGTTACGGCTATAGATCGTGAGCTGGCGACCGAGACCTTGCGTGCCTATGGGGAGTTGCAGCTGGATTCTGCCGTGATGCGGTGCAAGCTCTATTCTCTCTTGTTGCCCGCCTATACGATACTAGGGGACGAGGAGCGGCAAAAGTCGTTGATCGGAACGATCGTCTCGTTCTTACCCTTGATCCGTGCGGAGCAGTCGTTGGCATTATTACTACTTACGCTTTATGGTTGTACGGATAGCAGTATCTATTATTATCGTGCGCACGAGTTGATCGATCCGTGGAGTCGGGAATCCTCCCCGAAGAAGAGTAAATTATCCTTGATCCGTCGGTTAGCCGACTACGACCGCTGGCTAAAACACGTGGGAATTGAAAATTAAAAATTCAAAACATGCCTTCTCTTCCTTCTGGCATACGCTTGGTTACGTTACTAAACGAGCATCTGAACGAGATCATAGATCGTGAGCGCATGAACCGTACCTCGATCCATTTATATTGTACGGGTCCTTATTGGGTGGCTTTCGAGCGTTCTGCCTATCAGTTGTGTCTCACCTTCCCGGATAGCGAGATCACGCCGCTGCGCCTGTTCGCCTACCCGTTCCCGATCGTGATGGTGTCCGTGACGGATCGCTCGTTGCGTTCGTACGCCCGTAAACATATTTTGAGGCGGGACGAGACGGATTACGTGGTGCTGACCGTCCCCGAATCCTCCTTGACTGACTACCGAAGATGGCATGCCGGTGAGGTGGAGGGCTTGCCCCAGCTTACATGAACCCCAAATTTTATTCATGATGAACCTTTTTTCTAAACTCTCAACGTGGTATTTCTCAAGGAAAGCGTTGCCGTATTGGAGTATTATCCTGCTGGATTGCTTGGTGATCCTGTTTTCAGGCTTGCTGGTATATGCCTTGAATAACGGGATCTTCGCCACGATGGGCATCTTTTGGCACCTGTCGCTCACGTGGGGTGTTTGCCTAGTGCCTTATCTGGTGGGCTTTAGGCTGTTCCGTACGTATTCGGGCATCATTCGTTACTCTTCCTTCGTGGATTTGCAACGGGTGGGCTTCGCCGTGCTGTTCGGTGTGGTTTGCGTGGTGACCTTCCAAGAGTTTACGGATTTTTCGCCTTACTTGGTGTATATCCGTAAACGAGACCTTGTGCTATCCTCCCTGCTGGCGATGAGCTTGATGTGGGCGATGCGTGTGTTCGTGAAGTATTTCTACGTGACGACCTTTCGCCAGTCGAAGGCTGAGCGTGCCTTTATCTTCGGCGTGAAGCAGGGCGGTATCAGTTTGGCGAAGAGCATCCAGAACCAAGATCCCGCACAGTACGTGTTGGCAGGCTTCGTCTCGGAGGCCGGGAACATGCAGAATCGTATATTGATGGGAGTGCGTGTGTACCCTTTCGATGAGGAGCTGATCGATGCGATGCGCCGGGAGCGGGCGACGATCCTTTTCGTCTCCCCCTTGAAGAGCGACTCCATCCGGGAACAGCCGGATATGGTGGCCCGTTTGGCGGAGGCGGGGATCAAGATCTACGTGACCCCGGCGGCGCAAGAATGGGATGGCAGGAGCGATTTGACACATACACAACTCCGGAAGGTTGAGATCGAGGATCTGCTTCCCCGGGAAAAGATAGAGATAGACATGGAGGCGGTGGGCCGCTTGCTTCGTGGTCAACGCATCCTGATAACGGGAGCCGCCGGCAGCATCGGTGGCGAGATGGTGCGCCAGATCGCCTCGTTCGCTCCGGATCGCTTGATCTTGGTAGATCAGGCGGAAACTCCCTTGCACGACATCCGCTTGATGATGGCGAGGGATTGGCGGGATATCAACGCCTATACCTTGGTGGCGGACATCGCTAACAAGTCTCGCATGGAGGAGATCTTCTCGGAGCATCGCCCCGCCTACGTGTTCCATGCGGCGGCTTATAAGCACGTTCCGATGATGGAGGATAATCCTTGTGAGAGTGTGGGTAACAACGTGGACGGTACCCGTGTGATCGCCGACTTGGCCGTGAAGTATGGCACGAGGAAGTTCGTGATGATCTCCACGGACAAGGCGGTGAATCCCACGAACGTGATGGGTTGCTCGAAACGTATCTGCGAGATTTACGTGCAGAGCCTCGACAAGGCGATCAAGGAGGGCCATGTGGAAGGCGTGACGCAGTTCGTTACGACCCGCTTCGGCAACGTGCTGGGTTCTAACGGCTCCGTGATCCCATTGTTCCGTGAACAGATTGCCAAGGGCGGTCCCGTGACAGTGACGCATCCGGATATCATCCGTTTCTTCATGCTGATCCCGGAGGCCTGCCGGTTGGTATTGGAGGCGGGTACGATGGGTAACGGTGGGGAGATCTTCGTCTTCGACATGGGCAAACCCGTGCGTATCATCGACTTGGCGAAACGTATGATCCAGCTTTCGGGCGCCAAGAACGTGGGGATCCGTTTCACGGGCCTTCGTGCCGGCGAGAAGCTGTACGAGGAGGTACTGAACGACGAGGAGATCACGCTGCCTACCTTCCATCCGAAGATCAAGATCGCCAAGGTACGGGAGTACGATTATGATACGGTTTGCCAAGATATAGATGAACTCGTCGGCCTAGGCCGCTCGAGGGACGATATGGCCATCGTGGGCAAGATGAAGGCGATCGTCCCCGAGTTCAAAAGCCGGCACTCCAAGTACGAGGTCTTGGATAAGGCGTTAGAAAGCGCAAGCACTGATGCCTAAGGCCCCGGCGATGGTGGTGGCTATGGCGATGACTACTTTGATGATTACGCTCCAAACGTTGGTTTTCTTCTTTTCACTCATTTAAATTTGTTTTATAAGGTTGATAATACGAAGTCTGTATCAATGAGCACGCCGAAGCGTGCCCCGTTATATCTCATCCGGGCTCTCGCTGTCCGAGGAGCCGTTCTTACCGGAGATATCCACCGTTGTCTTACCGGCCTTCTGGGCCTTGATGACGGCGGCTTGGGCGGCCCGGGTGGGGACGAGGTTGAACTTGAGGCCTTGGAAGATGACTTGAAGTTCCTCGCCGGGGACGAACTGGATGTTCACCCCCTTGATATAGTCGGAGGTGAACAGGTCGGCACTTGGCGCTCCCCCGGAATTGATCTGGAGGCGGAAGGCACCCAGATCGCCGAAATTCACCTGCTTACCGGCTTTCAGACCTTCCAGCATGCACTCGGTGGTGGCGATGAGCACGGCCGAAACGTCGGCTTGGTGCACTGTGCATTTACTCGCTATCAGGGTAGATAGCTCTTTTAGACTGAGCTCGCCGTTGGTTTGCGCCTTGGCGTAGGCTTTCTTGGGTTCCTCTTTTTTCAACGGGTTGCCCATCATGGCAATGGAATAGTTTAATGACATAATCGTAAGATATTTTAAGTGATACATAAAGAACTTGGGGGATGATGAGTTGAGTCCTCACGCTTGATGACTTGGCTTTTCGTGCTCCTTGATTTAAGTCTTCGGTTTGAAAGACTTAAGTCAATTAGGCGACTTTTCTTTATCGATAACCTGACAGCGAAGATTGCCGGGTACGTAAGAGATATGGATCCATCGGGCGCCGGGCTCTAGGATGAGCTGAGTGAACTCGAGTCCGCACAGCTCGTGCGTCTCTTGTATCAGTCGGAACAAGAGGCGATGATCATCTGGAGAGCCGGCTATCAGGTCGGCGGCGCAACCGAGGAGATGGTGACTGTGCTTGGCTCCCCCGATAAGGATGTTCAATTCGGGGCAGCGATAGCCGCTACTGATGACGATGGGTCTGCCCCAGACCCGCCGTAGCGGGTCTAGTAGCATTTCCACTAGGATCGTGACCATCCTCCGGGCCACCGGGGTGAGGCTGTTGTCGATCCCGTCTCGCCGGGCCGTGGCGGAGTCTTCAAACTCTTGATAATTAAAGTAGCGCATAGGGGACAAGGTTGATGTTTTTGTTTCTGTAGCAAAGATACGATAGGCGGAAAGCCCGGATATACCATTTGTTTCCACCTATTCGCTCTAGGAGAAGAATTTTAGGGTTCCCCTAAAAAATCATAGAATATCTGTACTTGCTTCGGCGTGATGGAGCGATCTTTCGAGTGATAACCATGACGGATAAGGGCCTCTTTCAGTCCTTTCACGTCACGGATATATCGGTTCAACTTATGCAAAGCGTTCGAAGGGGTGCCTGTCAGGCAATATTGACGGGCGAGATCTATTTTTTTCATCTGTATTGAATTTTAAAATGACTATAGGAGAGTTTCAAGTTTCAAGGTTTCATGAACCCTCTTTCCTCACACACACGTACGTACATTATATGGGTTTCAAATAAATCCCTTTATGCTCGCCATGCAGGAGGGCTCCGGAGTCGCATAGTCGGCGTAGCCATGTCTTGGCGGTGTTCTTGGGGATGTTGGCATGCTCGGCGGTCTCCATCCATTGGACGGTGGTGAACTCGTCTGGCATGGAGCTGAGCAGACTGTCCTTTTCCGAGAGGCCTCGGCTGGTGATCTCGCCGGTAGGCAGGAATGAGAGGATATGGGTGGCGTGGAGGTAGAGCGGCTCTGCCATTGTCAGAAGGGCGGCGAAGTCATCGTCGGTGATATGGAGTTCCCAGCCTCCGATGATCTTGTCCTTTAGGTTGTCGCTGTTGATGCCTTGGGCCGGCAGCAGTAATTCCGGTTGTTCCAAGGCACGAAGCATGGCTACCACCTCCATGAAACGTACGAGGTTGATGGCGAGGCGTACCACGGAACTGTTCATCTCCTGCCCGTTGGATTGCCGGGCACGCAGGAAAAGACGTACGAAGCTGTCGTTGAAAGCGGCTTGTTGCCGCTCGTCGAGGCGCAAGGTAATGGTACCCCGGCACTTGAGCTGATCGATCGTGGCCTTCCACTCGTAGCCCATCCGGTGGAATTCCTTCTCGGCGTCTACCTCGTCGACGGAGAATTGGTCGATCCATTCCCGGATCTGCGATTTGTAGTAGAAGACCTCACGGCTGAAGAGCCCGTTCTCGCCCGAGGGGATAAGCGGCGCTACCTGTCCGGGCGTACCCGAGAGCACCATCGAGAGGAAGGTGGAGTCGCATTCCCGGTATTCGTTATCGGTCCGTCGGTTGAACGAGAGCCCGGCATGGTCAAAAGCGTTACGGAGCGTATCGCTCCAATGCCCGTAATCACCCCCGATAGCGGTGGTGATGGTATCCGCCTCGGTCTCGAAAATGATACCGGTGCCGTCCGAATCGATGATATTTTGCAAGATACCCGTCCCGGTGTTGTTGCCGGAGATGATAAACATACTGTTTTTAGGCATCTGGGGCATCTCCATCTTGGCTTTCTCCTTGCCTAAGGCATGATAGGCCGCCAAATCTTGGCGGTACTGTTTCATCGCTAGGTCCACTTGTTGGCGGATCTCCCGGTGGATAGGCTCGATAAACTTACGCAGCCACGCCATGATGCCCTTACCCGATGCGGGCGGAGCGATCACGAAGAGCTGGATACAGGGATAGATCCAATGCATCCCATAGAGGCAACGCACCGTCTTGCCCAAGGTGGCGCCTAGGGCGGTGAGAGCCGTGAGCAAAAGGATATCCCGCTGCTCGGCATTATCGGTGAAACCGAGGATGTCCCGTAGCAACGAGGGCCATGGATAGCCGGGTACCAGCCGTGGCAGGGAGGTGTAAGGCTCACTGCCGATGTGGAGTGGGGCGTCGTTTGCCTCGGTTTCCCGATCGCTGGTCTCGTGGGCTTGATCTACCGTATCGGCTGTATTATATGTACTCACACGTGTGTGTGAGGAAAAGGGTTTCGTGAAACCTTGAAACTTGAAACCTATTTCCACGCCCGCCAGCTTGGCCAAGTGGAAAGCGGTGCCCAGATGGACATTCTGGTTTCCGGTGCGCAAGGCACTGGAGAAAAGCTTGTTGGCGTGTAGGGCGTTGAACTTGGGCGATGGCTCGCAGAGACTGATGAAGTCGCTACGTCCTGCCTCCCCGCAATCGGTGGCGATGGCGAAAGCCAATTGTACATACTCGGCGTAAGTGGGGGCGATGTCGGCATACAGGAGCTGTATGTAACTCATGGCCCATCGAACGGTCTCGTCTCCGGGTATGAAAAGTTTCACTCCCAGTCCTCCGGGGCTGACAAAGGCGAGGCGGGTCCCGAGATAGGGGTCCTCGAAGAGGTGGTCCCGGAGTTGTTCCGCCTCCTCGAGAGAGGCGAGATGGTCGATATCGACCACTACCAACCCCGAGGCGGAGATGAGAGCGTCGCTCTTACGACGGGAAAAAACGCCGTGGGGCGTTACGAACGGCAGTTGTCGCTGTTTGAGTTGGCGGTATTCCGCTATCCGGTCTTCCCGGATGAAGGCGCGTAATTCGTTGGTAACCGTTTCGAGAGATTTATCCTCGGTGATCCATCGGTACACTTCCCGTAGTGTACAGTTCCCGGTCGGAAGCGTGTTGGTGATGGGAGGAAGGAAGTAAGACATTTGTTGGTCCATATCAATAGGATTTCAGATTAATTTTCTAAAGCTATTGCTAATAATTGATTCTGCGTTTCAGCCTATAGGCTGAAATATTGGATGATTGTTTAATGAAAATTAGCATAGTATGAAGGAAAATTTAGATTTGAACCAGATTTTATTTGATGAGTTAGTGGAATTTCCACGTAAGCGGTTAGGAATCTCCATCCGTGAGTTTTGTGCGGAGGCCCACGTAGGCACCGCCACCTACAGCAAAGCGAAAAAAAAAGAGTATCAATCCCCAGAGTCTGACCCGCTTGGTACAAGAACTATGCGTAGAGATGGATGAACCGGAGTTCATGGGGTATGGGGCCGGGGCGCTCAAGGAGGTGTATAGGGCGATGAGGCATGGAATGGAAAAATAGAGGGTTGAAAATTGATCGTTTAGGGAAATAACGTTATATTTGTCTTGACGAACCAATAAACAGAGACGAAGATGGAAGGGCGGCGATTATATCCGATAGGGATACAAACATTCTCGGAGATCCGAGAGGGAAATTATGTATATGCTGATAAGACGGCCTTAGTCTATGGAATGACACATGCGGACTCAAAATATGTCTTCTTGAGCCGTCCCCGTCGTTTCGGAAAGTCGTTGCTTACTTCTACGCTCCATTGTTATTTCGAGGGGCGAAAGGATTTGTTTGAGGGTTTGGCTATCGAGCGTCTGGAGAAGGAGTGGACAAGCTATCCGGTGCTTCATTTCGACATGAGCACGGCGAAGCATATGGACAAGGATCGGCTTCTGAGTGAGCTGGAGAGGAAATTGTATGGTTACGAGCAGATATATGGACGTGATGAGAGCGCTATTTATACGAACCAACGTCTGGAAAGTCTCATCAAACGTGCCTACGCCCAGACCGGTCAAAAGGTGGTTGTCTTGATCGACGAGTACGATGCTCCCTTGTTGGACGTGGTGCATGAGGAGAAGGAGCTGCCGAAGCTTCGCGACGTGATGCGTAACTTCTATAGTCCGCTGAAAGCCTGCGATCCTTATTTGCGTTTCGTATTCTTGACAGGTATCACGAAGTTCTCTCAATTGAGCATCTTCAGCGAGTTGAACAATATCAAGAATATCAGCATGCTCCCGGAGTACGCCGCCCTCTGTGGCATCACGGAGGAGGAGATGCGTGAGCATATGGGTGAGGGTATCGGTCGTTTGGCCGACAACCTCGGCGTTTCTCCGGAGGGTGCCTTGGGTGCCTTGAAATCGAATTATGACGGTTACCATTTCACGTGGCCGTCGCCCGATATATACAACCCGTTCAGCCTGTTGAACGCCTTGGCCGACAGTAAACTAAATTCCTATTGGTTCGGTAGCGGTACGCCCACCTATTTGATCGAGATGCTGAACAAGTATCACGTGAAACCCCAGCAAATAGGCGCACGCAAGGTTTTGGCAGAGTCGTTTGACGCACCCACGGAACGGATGGTCGATATTACGCCATTGCTCTATCAGAGCGGTTACATCACGATAAAGGATTATTCCTCGCTCACGAATTTGTACACGCTCGACATCCCAAACAAGGAGGTACGTATGGGATTGATGAAGAGTTTATTGCCCAATTATTTGCATCAATACACAGCGGATGGACTTACTACGGTAGCCCTTCTTTTCGAGGCGATCGCTGGAGAGCGGATGGACGATGCCCTGCGTCTGTTGCAGACCTTCCTGTCCACCATCCCCCAATGTGACAATACGGATTACGAGGGCCATTACCAGTCCTTGCTTTACACGATCTTCAGCCTGCTAGGAATGTATGTGGACGTGGAAGTCCGTACCCCGAAAGGCCGTGTGGATATGGTGATGCGCACACCGACAACACTCTATGTCGTGGAATTGAAGTTAAACAAGACCGCGGATATAGCCCTTGAGCAAATCAATTTGCGCAATTACCCGGAGCGCTTCGCCCTTTGTGGGTTGCCGATCGTAAAGGTTGGGATTAATTTTGATAGTGAGCGGCATACGTTGGGGGATTGGGTTATCGAATAAGGAACCTAAACGTAATTTTTTTACCAAACTCAGTTAGGACACTTCAAAAGTGTCCTAATTAAGAAGTATATCCTAATTTGAACACTTACTTCCTGTCCCTCCCGATATAAAACAAATGACTTAACTGTGAATCCTGTTGTATCTTCCCCGAAAAAAGTCTTCCAGTCTAGTACAAATGCTAAGCTTTGGGATAAGCAGGCCGGAGTTTGGGAGGAGTAGGTTGATAAATACTTCATCTTTTTTGAAAATCAGAAAGATGAGAAATGTTTGGTGCTAACGAAAAAACAATCAAATGAATAAAGAAATCAAGATAGCCGTAGCCGGAACCGGTTATGTAGGACTAAGTATTGCCACTTTGTTGGCACAACATCATCAGGTAATAGCAGTGGATGTCATTCCAGAAAAGGTAGAGATGCTTAACCGTAAGCAATCTCCCATACAGGATGAATACATAGAAAAATACTTGGCAGAGAAGGAGCTGAATCTTACGGCAACGTTAGATGGAGCCTTCGCATACCGGGAGGCAAACTTCATTGTCATCGCAGCTCCTACGAACTACGATCCGGTGAAGAATTACTTTGATACGCATCATATAGAGGATGTGATAGACTTAGTGCTAAGTGTTAATCCGGAGGCCATAATGGTCATTAAATCGACTATTCCTGTGGGCTATTGCCGGAGTCTTTACTTAAAATATGCCAATGGGGGAGTTTCGAAATTGAATCTACTATTCTCGCCCGAATTCTTACGTGAAAGCAAGGCGTTATACGACAACTTATATCCAAGCCGAATTATCGTGGGAACGCCGAAGCTTATAGCTGATAATCAATTCAACGATGAGAACGAGGCGATAAGCAAAATTGCTGATATTCCGGCATTGGAAGAGGCGGCTCGAACATTTGCGGCCTTGTTGCAAGAAGGAGCCATCAAGCAGGATATACCTACCCTGTTCATGGGAATGAAAGAGGCAGAGGCTGTGAAATTATTCGCTAATACTTATCTAGCTTTGCGAGTAAGCTATTTCAACGAGTTGGATACCTATGCGGAGGTGAAGGGATTGGATTCGCAAGCGATCATTCAAGGTGTAGGTTTGGATCCACGAATCGGTACGCACTATAACAACCCCAGTTTTGGATATGGAGGTTATTGCCTGCCTAAAGATACCAAGCAGCTATTGGCTAATTATCAAGATGTACCTCAGAACATGATGAGTGCCATCGTGGAGAGTAACCGAACTCGTAAGGACTTCATTGCAGATCAGGTATTGCGCAAGGCCGGCTATTACGGTTACAGTGACCGGAACGACTTCCAACACTCGGAGGAGAAGGATTGCGTGATCGGAATCTATCGCCTGACGATGAAATCGAACAGCGACAACTTCCGCCAGTCTTCTATCCAAGGCGTGATGAAACGTATCAAGGCGAAAGGTGCCCGTGTGATCGTCTATGAGCCGACGTTGGAGGATGGCAACTCGTTCTTCGGCAGTACCGTGGTGAACGACCTCGCTAAGTTCAAGGAGATGAGCCACGCTATCATCGCCAACCGCTATGATGGTTGTTTGGATGACGTAGTGGGGAAGGTTTATACGAGGGATATTTTCGGGAGGGATTAAAGTCGAGGTTCATCATGTCTTTAGAAAAATCTGGGGAAAATAATAGTCGTATAGTGAGAAATACTCTATTTCTTTATTTTCGGATGGCCTATTTGTTCTATACCCTAAATTGAGTAATAACATTCATGCCTATTTTAATGAAACAGAATCATAAGCGACTGATTGATAATATTTTTTCTCTGTCTCTATTGAACTGTATCAATATGCTTATGCCGTTGGTTACACTTCCTTATCTTGTGAAAGTGATTGGATTAAGCAATTACGGTGCATATTCCATTGTAATGGCAATTGTTCAGTATATCATCTTGTTTAGTTCTTATGGCTTCAATTTCTCAACAACAAAACAGATTTCACAGAATAGGGAGAACCTATCATTTGTTAACTCTGTTTTTAATGCCACAATCATAGCACGTTGTATCATTAGTATGATATCAATAATAATTATAATTTTTATTAGTTGTGCATTTATCCCAAAATCGTATCTGCTTATGTTGATATATGGTTTGGGAATGGTTATGGGAGATATTCTTAATCCTGTATGGCTTTTTCAAGGCATGGAGAAAATGAGGTTCATGACAGTTGTGAATTTTATAGCAAAGGTATCATTTACAGGATTGATTTTTATCTGTATTCGCACACCGGAAGATTCTATATATGTGACGTTGTTTAATTCTATAGGTTATATAGTAGCAGGAGTTATAAGTTATATATTTGCTTGTAGATATTTTAAATTGAGGCCCGAAATGCCAACCCTAAGAGCGATACAACAGCAACTTCGTGATGGTGGCTATATTTTTCTATCAACAGTAAGTATGAACCTTTATCGGAACTCAAATGTGTTGATTCTCGGATTCTTTCTAAACGATGCTCTTGTCGGGCTTTATGCGGGAGCGGAAAAAATAATAAAAGCAGCTCAATCCATAACAACTCCGATATCAAATGCCCTGTTTCCATACGTGGCCAAATTTTTTAAGGATTCAGCTTTTAATCAAAAAATTAGACAGATTAAGCGATTGTCATTGCTAATGACGATTCCATTAACAGTTATTACAATAATGGTAGGTGTTTTTGCCCCATTGGCTAATAGGGTACTTCTTGATAATGTTGATTACAAGGCGATTGAGCTTATTCGGATTATGTCGCCTGTTATATTGGTAGGTGGATTGAACTATATACTTGGTATAGTTGGTCTTGTTAATATCGGAGCACAAAGGAGATTTTTTAAATATGTGACAATTTCCGGCATTGGTAGCTTACTATTTATGCTTATTTCGGTACATTGGCTTGGTGTCTACAGTGCTGCGATTGCAATGGCTCTAACAGAATATATACTCTTTGTTTTTTGTGTTTACCAATTTATGTTACTGCATAAGTGTTCGCATTAATCAAATAAATATATATAATTATTTGTGTATGACTAAAAGTTTAAAATGTTTTATTAATGTAATTATATGAAACAAAAGTTGCTACAAATAATATTGTTTTTGGTATGTTTTTACTTTCTTTTCTTTACCTTATCTTTATGTGGATATTTTTTAATTGATTATAGATGTCTTTCTATTGTTACGATTATGCTCTTTTCTTTATTTGTGATCAGTCTTGTTTTAGGAAGCTATGTCGGAAGTTATATACCAGTTGTAAAGATCAAACCAATAAAATCATTAGATATAGATATAATACTACTATCAATTTTGATAATATCTCTTGTGTCAACTATAATCGGATTTTATTATATTATAAGTCATTATGGTACTCTTGGCTTTGTGCTGTCTCATGGCACAGCTATTCGGGAAGAGACAATAGGTGATGGATTGCAATTAAAACCTACTATAATATCTTATTTGAGTTCTCTTACGACCATTGGGATTCCAATAGCCTTAGGTGCTTATTGTTTTTCGCATAAAAAGAAATATATATGGTATGTTGTTATGTTTTTTGTAGTTGTTGTTTTAGGTGATTTACAAACTTTTGGAAGGATTGGGATATTATTTGCAATATTCTTAATTGTATCGTATACTATTTTGTGTGTGAGAAATATATCATATCTAAGATGTGTATTTTGTACTATTATACTGGTAACCATATTAATGCTTCCTAAATTTATCCGAGCGGGAAACACTTTGGAGGGAATGGGATCTAGATATGAACCTTATATGATTTGGAATCTCCCAAACTGTTTTGAACCAATAATTACAATATATGCATATTATTTTAGTGGTATTTTTGCTTTGGATTATCTTCTTGAACAGAATATAGAATATTCTTATGGAACTAGGAATTTGTCTGCATTATATAATCTACTTAACAGAATATTCGAATTTCAAGATGGACGAAATTCTATCATAGCGGATGTTGCTTATGTCCCATTTGATACTAATATATATACTATTGTAGGAGAACTCTATTTAGATTGGGGCGTTTTAGGTGTATTTTTAGGTGCTTTAATATATGGGGTTGTGATTGGTTCTATTTTTAGATATAAAGGAGTATTTGCGTTATCATTAAAAATAGTATTGATTGCATGGATATTAGAAACTCCTATTTATAATATTTTTAGTTTTGGAGGTTATTTTATGATGTTTGTTATATTAATAATTTTTACATTATTGTTCGATGCAAAAGGTTTCAATTATTATCGTAAATTATAATTCTGGTGGTTTTTTGTTAAACTGTATAAGAAGTATTTTGGCTAATGTCATAATTGATTATGAAGTGATTGTTGTTGATAATAAATCTAAAGATGATTCGTATAGAACGTGTAAGCTTTTGTTCTCTTCTGAAAAGATAATTTTTATAGAATCGGGGGGGAATATTGGATTTTCTAAAGCTAATAATATAGGAGCCAATATTGCTTCTGGAAATATACTCCATTTTCTAAATCCAGATACAGAGCTTTCCAAAGATATAAACAAAGATTATGAAAATCTGTTTGCAAATAATCAAAAAGTATATGTCAATATGTTAAGGAATCCAGATGGGTCAATAGAAAATAAAGGCCATCGTATACCGACTGTAAAGAACTATCTATCTTGTTTTTTTAAAAAAAGATACTGGAGATGGTATATTGGGGCAACAATCATGATTTCAAAAGAAAATTATCTAAAAATTAATAAATGGAATGAGGGCTTTTTTATGTATTATGAAGATTTGGATTTTTTTTATAAACTTTCCAAACAAAAAATTGAAACAAGTGTAGGAAATGCAATAATATTCCATGCTGGAGGTGGATGTAGTTCAAATGTTTGGTCTAGTCAAGAACGGCTTAAAATCGTGAATAAATCGGAGAAGTTATTTTACAAACTGAATAATATTTATTGGCAGTATTATCCGATTAAGTTCTTGCGTTTTTTATATGTAATTTGTTGCAAAAACTAGCGTTGTTTGATTTTAAGTTATTTATTTATTTATTGTAAATCATGTATGTTGATATATATTAAAAAAATCATTCAGTTGAAAAGAGTTGTTAAAGGATATCTTTTTAAATGGAGCTGTGACTATTTTGGATTTGGAAAAGTGAATATAGTCACAATCACTGACCGAACGCCCCAGCTTATTGTTTCACTTACTTCCTATGGACGTAGGGTTGCGGATATAGTTCCGTATACCTTAGTCTCATTGCTCAAACAAACTGTCATGCCCGACAGGATCATTCTTTGGCTTGATAAAGAAAGTTGGAATGATGAGAATATTCCTAAAAAGTTACAACAATTAATCAAATATGGGATTGAAATTCGTTTTTGTAAGGACATTCGCTCTTACACAAAGTTAGTGCCAACCCTAACTTTGTACCCTGAAGATGTTATTGTTACGGTAGATGATGACGTAATATATAAGAGGGATGTAGTAGAAAATCTTTATTCCAGCTATTTAAAAGATTCATCTAAAATTTATTGTAATCATGCAAGATTTCCTGCTAAGGATAAATTTGGAGAATTTCGTCCTTATCAAGAATGGGGTATATCGAGAGATTCTAAATCTTATATCATGCCTTTAGGAGTAGGGGGGGTCTTATATCCACCTCATTCATTGCATCCCGACACTATCAAAGAGGATATTTTCACTGAATTATGTCCAATTGCGGATGATCTTTGGTTCTGGATTATGGCAATTAGGAATAATTTCTCTCATAAGGTTATTCGTAATAATGAAAATATAGGAGATTCTTTTGATGACCTATATCAATTCTTTCATAAAAGAAGTGCTCTTACTCATAGTAATAGAAAAGAAAATAAAAACGATATTCAATTGTCTGCAATAATCAGATATTATGCCTTGTGTCTTTGATTAAATGATATTATATCGGTTGTATGTTGTTAATATTTTTATAAAGAAATCGTGATATTTGATAATCAAAGTTTGGATGATGAATTTTATGCTGCTTGCAGTATAAGGGCATTATACAAGTTCTTTATGCTTAGTTTGTTTAAATGCAATTTATTATCTTTTTTTGTATTAAAAATTATCTCTGAAATATTGTTGATTAAGAAATGATTATACATTATAATTTATGATAAAAATATGTTATTTTCTAGGTGATATTACTACTACTGGAGGTATTGAGAGGGTGCTTTCCATTTTAACAACAGAACAAGTAAAAGATCCTGATTTGGATCTCACAATAGTCTCTAAATTTCATTCTTATCCTAAGCCTAATTATTATTTTGATGATAAGATAAAGATTGTATATTTGCAGGAAAAGGCCGTAAATAACTCTCCTGGATCTTTTGCACGTTTAAAACAACACTTTAGGTCAATACCTAAGATTCGGAGATTTTATAGGAATCATCAGTTCGATTTGATTCTTTCGCAGGCATTTCCTAACACATTTACGCTGTGGATCGCAGGGCTTGATATGAAACGTGTTATTGGGGTCGAGCATGTATATTATGGTTATTATGGAAGAATAATACGAGGAATTCGTCATTATGTTTATAAGAGACTTAGCCAATTGGTTGTACTCACGAGTCGAGATCAAGCTTGCTTTCATGCAGAAGGATTGAAGAGAGTGAATATTATAGCGAATCCTGTCGTTTTATCAAATCGCAGTCGTTCTTCTTTAATGAACAAAAAAATCATATCTGTAGGTCGTTTAGTCTATCAAAAAGGATTTGATACATTCGTGGAAATATTCAAAAATATTCATGTCAAATATCCGGATTGGAGTGTTGAAATCTATGGACGTGGAATCCTTCATGATGCATTGCAAAAACAAATAGACGAAGCAGGGTTAACTAATAGCTTTAAGCTAATGGGGAATACGGATCAGATAGAAAGAGAATACCATAGTGCTTCTATTTTTGTCTTGCCCTCACGTTTTGAAGGTTTTCCTATGGTGCTTACGGAAGCTATGAGCCAAGGATTAGCTTGTGTGTCATTCAATTGTCCTAATGGCCCATCAGATCTTATTTTAGATGAAAGTGTAGGTTTATTGGTAGAGAATCAAAATAAGACTGAGTTTGAAAAGGCTTTATTTCGGTTGATAGAGGATGTGGAGTTGCGAAAGCTCATCGGGGCAAATGCCTATGCTAATGTTAAACGGTTTGATGTATATAATATTATTAGTGAATGGAAAATGTTGTATCAAAGAAAACTCTGATGGTTTGTGATTATAAGGACTGTTTTCTATATTAAAATAGTGTGAATATTGTTATTGTCGACATTGGGTAAGTTTGGTGTTCTGGATTTGTTTTGCCAAGATGGGAGTTGGTGAAACGAGAGTTTCACACACGGTTTATTAAGAAGCTTGGGGTGAAACTTCCCTTGTTTACTTGGTAGGGAGGGTGAAATTCCCTCTGCTTACTCGACCAAAATATATATATGAGACGATGATTGATGTGGACGCATTGTTGTTATTGACCGAGTGAAAACAATTTCACTTACCAAGTTGGGCCGTAATCAAGAAAGTAATGAGACACTTTGTTGCTAGATGGTCACAATATCCATGAAGCAAGGGGACTATTTAGGCTTTATTTATAAATGTATCGGGAAATAATTATGGATAATTTAGGTTTGGTATCCATCATCACGCCTTCTTATAATTCTGCATTGTTTATAGCGGAAACTATTGAGTCGATTCTTTCACAGACTTATCCTTATTGGGAGTTGCTGATTACTGATGATTGTTCCACTGACCGTTCTGTCGAGATCATAGAGCGGTATATTCGAAAGGATTCACGTATTAAGTTGTTCCAGCTGGAAAAGAACCGTGGAGCGGGTGTTTGCCGAAACCGCTCTATCTCGGAGGCCAAAGGGCGGTTTATCGCTTTTTGTGACAGTGATGATCGATGGTATCCGGAGAAGTTGGAGAAACAATTGATTTTCATGCTAGAGAAAGGTTGCGCTTTATCTTATGCCTCCTATATGACTTGTGATGAGAGTGGCGAGATTTCCGGTATTGTTGTAGGGAAAAGGATAGAAACTTATTTTTCTATGCGATGTGATAATGGGATCGGTTGCTTGACTGCTATTTATGATATCGAGAAAGTGGGGAAAGTCTTTATGCCTAAACTGCGGAAGCGTCAAGATTGGGGACTTTGGCTCACCATTCTTAAGGATTGTAAAGAGGCTTATGGGTTAAAAGAACCATTGGCGATTTATCGAATTCATTCAAGTTCTATTTCTAGAAATAAAAGGTCTCTCATGAAGTATAATTTACGTGTTTATAGAACTGTTCTTGGTAATTCTTGGACAGTTTCCTGTTTGTTTTTTTTCTTTTTGTATTTACCTTCTTATTTTTTCAAAAAGTTATTCATTTGGTTAATGAATAGATAATCTGACTAGTGTTACATTTGCTCTCTGCTTACTCGACTGTATTAATGTATGTCTTTGCGGTTAATACGTTGTTTTTATTATGAGAATATATCTGCTTATATTTTTTGTTTTACTTCTGGTTGAACTCTTTTATTTTCGTATAGCGGATAGGTTTAATATTATTGATAAACCTAATGATCGTAGTTCCCATACCTCTATTGTTTTGAGAGGTGGTGGTATTATCTTTTTATTAGGTTTATGGATATGGGCTTTCTTTTTTGGATTTTCCGCTCCGTGGTTCCTTGTAGCTGTTACTTTGATTGGAGGTGTAAGTTTTATTGATGATATACGTAGCTTGCCCGATTCTGTGCGCCTGGTGGTTCAATTCATTGCCATGGTGATGATGTTTTATCAAATGGATATATTGCATTGGAATATGTGGTGGATAGTGCTATTGGCACTTATCGTGTGTGTGGGAGCCTCGAATATCATTAATTTTATGGACGGTATAAATGGTATTACGGCAGGTTATTCGCTATCGGTATTATTCCCTTTGATGTTGGTAAACGAAAAGCTTGGGTTTGTTGATTCATCTTTGATCTATGTCTCAACACTTAGCGTATTGGTGTTTTGTTTCTTTAATTTTCGTCCAAAGGGAAGAGCTAAGTGTTTTGCGGGAGATGTAGGCTCTATAAGTATAGCTTATATTTTGTTGTTTATGATGGGTAACCTAATTATCAAAACAACAGACGTTACTTACCTTGTTTTTTTATTGGTATATGGCGTGGATGGTTGCATGACAATTATACATCGTATCATATTACATGAGAATCTTGGACAGGCGCATCGTAAACATGCTTATCAATTGATGGCGAATGAACTTAAGATAGGCCATGTTAAAGTATCATTGATATATATGTGTATACAGTTGATGGTATCTTTGTTGTTTGTGTTATTGATACCTACTACAGTTTGGGCACATTGGGTATATTTGATATCTACAACGTTAGCTCTTTCGTTGGCTTACGTCTTGTTTAAGAGGAAGTATTATCATTTGCACGAAGAGTATTTAGCTTCGTTAGATATGAAGGGTTGAATGATGGTTTTTGATAAAGAGTTTTTGGACGCAATGTTGGCTAGGGCGGCCAAGTCGTCTTATAAACCATGATTTGCGTAACTCGGCAACCGATACTTCACAGAGGATGCTGAACGCATTGGCTGTAGGGACAGATGTGCCTATCTATAGGCATGAGGATACAGTAGAGACAGTGATTTGCCTTTGTGGGAGACTGGAGGAGATTATATATGAGAGGGATAGGGAGGCTTTTAAGGAGGTGTCTCGCTATCTGCTTTGCTCTCATGAGGGGAGGTATGGCATGTAGGTTCCAATGGGGACATGGCATACGATAAATGTGCTTGAGCCATCGGTTATATTCGAGGCTAAGGATGGAATATCTAGAGGGTGATTCGTTTACTAGAAGAGACGTATTGTAGCTCTTACTCTGTAGGCTGTCGAAGACTGAAAGGTAAGAATAATGTTATCGGGAGAGTTGGTGTAAGAACCGGCTCTCCCGTTTTTTATTTCTATCGAACGCTTGCGCTTAAAAGGCGATCGCCACCTCCGCACCGATCTGGAAGGGCTTACCCAGTTGGATAAACGGATTCCCGAATGACTCGAAATAAAATGCAGAGTAATGGGTGTTCGTTATATTACGGCTCCATAGGTTTACGTTGACGATACCTTTGCGTACGCCTACCTTTGCGTTCACCGTTCCGTAGAATTTCTGGTAGATGTCGTTTCGCTCGGTCCAGAAGATCTTTCCGACACCGCTGAATTGGGCGGAGGCGGAGAATTGGTCTATCCATGCGTTACGGAACAGGCGGGTGTATTGCAGTCCTACGTTGAAGGTATGACGTGGGGTATATGGGATGAAGTTGTTCTTGAAATCCTCTTTCCCATTGTTGTAATCCCGGAACGTAGCATGGGTGAAACCGTAATTAACGTCGGCGGTTAGCCCATCGATGATGCGGGCACGCAAGGAGGCCTCTATACCGTAGCTTTTGGCTTTCCCGGCGTTGGTGAGGATACGGCCGTTGCCGCTGTTCACGAATTTGGTCAACTGCACGTCTTGAATGTCCATATAGAAACCTGTTAATTCTGCGCTTAGGCGTTGGAATAGCAACTCGCTACGGATACCGATCTCGTAGTTCCAGCTTTTCTCCGGTTTGTAGGCGGCTACTTCCTCGATGGGGGTAGGTTCTTTGACCTCGATCGGCATCATGTCCTTGAAAGCGCTCATCATATCGTATTGCATCTGGCTTTGCATCACGTCTGCCGACATTTGTACGTTGTAGCCCCCGGTCTTATAACCTTTCGCTACCGATACATAGGTGAACGTGTTTGGCGAGCATTCGTACTTTAAAGAGACTTTCGGAAGTACTTGCCAGAAGTCTTGGGAGACACTGGCGTCCATCACGGTGGTTGGGATCGGGAAAAGTTTCTCGATGTCGATAACCGGTCCGTTTTCTACGAAGCCGAAACCCATTCTCATCTTAGCCTCAGAATTGTAATCCATCTTTTGCTTCTCGTAATCCAAGCGGATACCGGCGGTAATTGACAGACCTTCCGTGAACAAGTTGTTATAAGTGGATTGGTGATACAATGCAAGGCCGTAAGAAGGGGTGTCGAAAGAACCCGGAATATAAAGATGATCGTCCAGTATTTTTAGATAGGGCATCTTAGGGTGATCTTTCTTCAATTGATCGAATACGGGCTGGAGGACGGTCTTAATCCCATCTTCCTTGAAATCGACCGGGCCGTCCGTATGTAGATCATCGTAGAAACCGTAGAGTCCGAAGGACCATTGGTAATTATTTCTCGTGTTGCTCTTGATCGCCAATTCCTCGCTGAAAGCGTTTTGCTTTTGCTTTTGGTTGAGGGTAAAGATCGAGAGAGGGGAGAAGTCTTGATCCATCTTCATGTCATCCTTGAAATATTGATGACCGGTGGTGCTGCTCAGTATCACGTGCTCATTCCGGTATTCGAGGGACAGGTTATTGGCGATGACCGTCCGTTTATAAGAGCTGGGATCGTTGATATTGATAGGATTTACATACTTGTGATCGGTATTTCCGGTTCCGATGAACATACCATATGGAAACGCTCCTTGATCCGTATAATCTACGGAAAGGGAGTAGGAGGCACGGAAGTTCGGATTGAAGCGACCTTCTAACTTGAATCGGCCGCCTACATTGTCTTCCTTATCGATCTTTTTCCCATCGTAGGCATTGGTGTAGAAACCGTCGCTATGTTCATAGTAAGCGGCGGCGGTAAATCCGATGGTCTCGCTCAACTTAGCATAATGGGAGGCTTTGACTTTATATTGCCCGTAGCTTCCGGCCGATAGGGAGAGTTTCTTTCCTTGGTAATCGAACGGGGAGATGGTATAGATATTTACGATGCCCCCCATGGCGTTACGACCATACAAGGTTCCTTGCGGCCCTCGTAATACCTCGATGCGTTGGATATCGGTCAGCTCGAAATCGAAGGTGCTTTTATCCAGATAAGGCACGTTGTCTACATATAAGCCCACGGATTGTCCGCTACTTCTGGCTCCGATACCGCGGATATAGATGGCCGAGGTTAGTTTTGCCCCATAATCCGGCATGTATAGGTTCGGGACGAAAGAACTTATATCCTTTAATGCGTCGATCTGCCTGCCGGAGATCATTTGTGGGGAAAGGATCGATACGGAACCGGGTAACGTACGGAGGTTATTCGTCTCCTTCGTGGATGAGGTCACGATTACCTCACCCATGTTATAGGTTTTTATCGTGTCGTTCTCGTTAGCCTTGATGTCCTCGGCGTATACATTTTGCAGCCCCAACGCACCTAGGGCGATGATACCTAAGTAGTGTCTCTTCATCGAATTTCTTTTGTTAGTATATTTTTTCAATCGCGAAGAAACGGTAAAGAAACAGGATGGTCAATCACTAGATGTAGTGATTTTGAAAGCTGGTTTGTTGGCTTCGCTATAGTTCGATATCGTCGCCGGAGATGATCCCGTTCATGATGGCGTAGAAGGTGAGGCCGGATACGGTCTTGATGCCCAGCTTGGCGGTGATGTTCTTACGATGGGTGAGGACGGTGTTCAAGCTGATGTTCAGCTTATCGGCGATCTCTTTATTCGTGATGCCTTTTACGATCAGTTGAAGTACGTCTACCTCACGGCTGGATAGGTCCTTGTTGTTTTCGGTAGTGGTGTTGCCGGAGCTGTCGCTCGTAAATAATTGTTGCAATTGCTCGATAATGGTCTCTTGGGAGGAACGTAACGTGATACGGTTCGTAGACGAGAGCGCCCCGTGTTCTTCGGTGCTGTCGATGAGGAGGGCGGTCTTGTTTCTTCTCGGGAGGAAGAAATCTGCGTTGAGCACAAGGGTATCTGAATCGGTGAAATAGTAATCGTAGGTGTCGCTTCCTGTGGAGGAAAGCATCTCGAAATTTGGAAAATAGCAAACCTCTACCGGGGGGAAGTAGTCGGTCAGCAAGCTTTGCAGCCCAATACTTCTTAGGGTATCAGACAGTATGATCGCTATTTGTTTGTTTCGATGCATTTCAGATCGTTAGATACATAATTTTTCCATGGCCGAGACCATGGGGGTAAGGATTCGATACCGGATCCGGTTGTGTTGTTTGATATCTTTCTCCAGACTACAGATGGAGAAGAGGACGGCATAACATAAATTCTCGTCGTAATCTCCCGAAAGATGCTTGACCATGATACTTTTTAAGTCGGCTAAAAGGGCCTCGATGGTATCTTCCGTACGTTGCTCGGAGGTGATTTGCAATCCATCGATCGTTCCCGCCGGTTCTTTTCCCAGCTTTTTACTTAACGACATGCAGTAGGGGAACCATATCTTATCATCTTTCTCAATGCGGGCGATGAGTTCTTCCTTGAACGAGGAGAAGAAGCGTCCTATCAATCCAAGAGTAGGATTGCCGGGCGTACTCATCGAGATAAAGGAACCTAGATGGCGTTCTATATTGGGAAGCTGATAACGTAAATAGTATTGGTTCGTCTTTGTCAGGTAATCAATGATCTGCGATGTATGGAAAGTTTGTAACTTCTTCTCCGGAAAATACTCCTCGTTGAGGAAGGTATTGATCACTGTCAATAAAAAGTCCGTATCCAGCGAATGTTCTTCACAGAGCGTCTTCACCGATTTGTCGCCAAGCCCGAGACGAATCCCAAACCGGTTGATTACGGGAATGAGTGAGGGGTGTTCTTCCACCACCTCACTCAATTGCATATTTGGGTATACTAAAGGCATCTTATCAAGCTTGTTCCCATTGTTCACGTAATAACTTGACGGCGGCGGGGACTACCACGTTACGGTCTCCCTGACATCCGCACTCGAAGCTTACGTAGTTGTTATAACCAATCATTTTCAATCCCTTGAAACCATTGATATAGTTGTCGGCATCTCCATCCTCACCCGGCATGCTGCGACGTTTGCGGCTGGCCACGTGTACGTGTTGGAGATACTCTCCACCAGAGATAAAGGCTCCCATATCAGAGGTCTCTTCCCATGTCATATGCCAGAAGTCGCCCATGCAACGTACACCCGGATTATTGATATCCCGGCATAAAGAGGCGGCGTCGGCTACTTGACGTAGATAAAAACACTCTTTTCGGTTCAAAGGTTCAAAGATGACGCTAGTCCCATGCTGGGCGGCGAAAGTTCCCATCTCGTTGAATTGCTCGCAAAGGAAATCCCGTGTCTCCATCGTATGAGGCAAGGCGGGGACTTGACCATTAAAGGCAGGAACGATAATCACGCCCGTAGAACCTAATTCACCGGCTGCGGCGATGATCTCTTTCATCGTATCCATGCATTCCTTGCGGATGGCTGGATTGGTAGAAAGAATAAAGCCTTTGAAGCCGGCGCAAATGGCACTCACTTTGATATTACGTCCGTTTAAGGCCTGCTTGATCTCGTTTACCCGGCTGGCTAATCCTCCGCCACCCGGCTCAAAACCTACAACGCCCAACTTCTCCATAAAATCAAGTTTCTCGTTCAAACTTTCACCCGGGGCGATTCCCTCTTGGAAAGAAAGCTTTAATTCAAGGTCCTTGCCGGGCTTGTCGCTCCCTTTTTCTCCTTTGGCAGTGTTTGCCGGCTTGGAAGAGCAGGAGGCCAAGGCCGTACTTCCTACCGCTAAAGCAGCGCCGGATAAGGAGGTTCTTAAAAAGTTTCTTCTATTTAATGTCATAAACAGTCTGGATTATTTCTTGTCGATTGGTTTACCCGGAACAGGAACGACGAAGCCGCTCATATCCATCTTTCCTAAGTTCAAATCTTTCGGAGTGTAATCCAATGCAGAGGCAGTCATGGCATCCCAAGTGGTCTCGGTACCCGTGTAAGCGGACTCACGACCCATGATTGCGGCCATATTGGAGATAGCAGTCTCAGAAGCTTGCTCGATTTGTTTACCACCACGGATGCAGTTGATCCAGTTTACATGCTCTAATGTATACGGGTCAGTTTGCTTGAAGTTCGCTTTTTCGGCCTCGCTATCATATTTCCAGATAACGTTTCCTGCCAAATCCTTGATCTCCATCGTGTCACTGCTCCATGATCCCTTGGTTCCTTGGATGAATTCGCTTACATTATTTGCACAACCATCTATCTGGCGGCACATACTATGCATATGGATACCATTTTCCATTGTGAAATCAACGCTGAAGTTATCATATTGGTCGCCAGTGATACGACGGTGGCGAGAACCGAAACCTACAGCCTTGACTGGTTTCAATCCGCTGAACCAAGTGAATACATCTATATTATGTACGTGTTGCTCTACGATATGGTCGCCGGAAAGCCATTTCCAGTTTACCCAGTCCTTGATCATATATTCGCAATCGTTCCATCCCGGTTGACGATCCCGATACCAAAGCATATTCTGATTCCAGTAAACCGTACCGCCCGTGATCTCACCGATCAATCCTTCCATGATCTTCTTGTAAGACTCGACATAACTGCGTTGGTGATGGCGTTGAGTACCGGTTACGACACATAAGTTCTTTGCCGCAGCTTGTTTTGCGGTAGCCATAATGGTACGGTAACCAACCGGATCAACACAGATAGGTTTCTCTAAGAAGGAATGTTTGCCCTTTTCTGTGGCGTATTGGAAATGAACTGGACGGAATACGGGAGGAGTGGCGACGATCACTACATCTACACCGCTATCAATCACTTGTTTGTATGCATCCAAGCCGACGAAACGTTTATCAGCCGGTACATCAATTCCTTTCTCATCTTTTAATTTCTTTGCCAAATCATCGACACGTTCTTGGAACGTATCGCCTAAAGCCACGATCGTAACGCCGTTCGCAGCGTTCAAGAAGTTAAAAGCGGCTCCGGAACCACGTCCGCCACAACCGATTACACCAGCTTTTAGTTCTTTTCCATCAGTCGCCAGATCTGGTAATTCGGGCACGTAATAAGTACCGGGTTCTTTCAAAGGCTTTATTGCGTTCGCACTTTCACCTCCACCACAAGAAGTTAATACACCAACTGTACTACCTGTTCCAATTGCTCCAAGCGCACCCGCTAGGGCTGAACTTTTCAGAAATGATCTTCTGCTAATGCTGTTCTCTTTTTTCATGATATTATTTTTTAGACACTATTTATTAGGTTCACATACAACACGGAAACCGATTCCTCTGATATCGGAGTACCACCAGATACTCTTCGGTTGTTGCGGATCGGTTTTTAACCAAGCTTCATGTTTGGTATAATCACGGGAAGCGCAGCGAAGATCTGCCGCATCGGAGGTGTAATTACCGCCTCTCACTACCCACTCAGTACCTTCGGTAACCAATGGATCTGTGGCGCTACTTCCGCTTTTAGCGTAAGCTTCAGGATCATACTTGTCGGCACAATATTCCATTACATTACCCAACATATTCTTTAAACCAAAGGGATTGGCTTTTACTAAATCCGGTTCTTGCGTCTTGTTTTTGCTGTTCTTGCTATAAATCACATAAGAACCTATACTATCAGTCTTTGCGTCGAAAAATTTACGCCAGAAGCCTTGATCGGAGAAATCTTTTGGATTGCCCGTAAAGAAATAAGGCGTTTCCGTGCCGCCACGTGCCGCATATTCCCATTCCGCCTCGGTCGGTAAACGATAAGTCTTTCCTGTTTTCTTGGATAACCATTGGCAGAAAGTCTCGGCCGCATAATGAGTCATTGTAATAGCCGGGCGATCTCCACCACCCCAGCCTTGATCCGGAAAACCGAACGGAGGTGTAGGACCGGAGATGGCATCGACATTCGGATTACTGTTATTTGCGTATACGGTCTCTGGAGGGGTACGGCCCTCACTCATCGTATTCCCATAGAAAGCCCAGTATTGATCCCAAGTCACCTCGACCTCAGCCATGAAAAACGGACTGACAGTTACGTTGTGTACAGGCGACTCATCTGCTTTATGAAATGCCTCTTTTTCCTCACTACCCATTTTGAATGAACCTCCGGGGATAGCAATCATCTTGAATGAGACCATTGTTCCGGGAATTTGTTCTACATAGTCGGTGAAAGAGGTAACTGTAGTTGGTTCCTTAAAAAACAAACTGGTATCCGAAGATGCCCCGGATGTATTTTGTCCTGGTATACCAACCATCTTGGAGTGATTGTAGTTCGGATTGTAATGTCCTGCATCCAAATGGCAACTAATACATTGTAGATCTAGCTTTTTCTCATTCTCATCATAATATAAATGTGCCGTTACACCATCATCGGTAATTCCTTCGGGGAATAAGTTCTGATGGCACTCCTTACAAGATTCATTGGGGATATATTTAACGGCGTGTTCCAACTCGGACTTAGTTTCCCAATTGAAATCCGCGCTGTCTTTAGTCAAGTATGACCAAACATCTTTCATACCCAATTTAGCCTTTGCGCTATAATGTTTCCAAGTATTTGTTTGGGGTGGGAGGTGACAAGCTACGCAGTGTGTCTTAACGCCACTTCCATTATTTACATGCTTGGAAAGTTTCCAACTGTTTTCTACGTGAGGATGCACGTGGCACATCATACAAGATTCATCTGTCGAGAAATATACAGATGTTTTATAAAGGGCGATCATAATCCCAGCTCCCAAAAATAATCCGAGGCACAGGATAAACGCCTTACTTTTGAAAAAATACTTTTTCCTCTCAGACGAGTATCGATTTGAAAATTTGTTAGTTGTCATCTGTTTCTATGGTATACGATTTACACTAAGTCTCAATTAGATTTAAAATCGGCAATAAAAGTAGTATATTCCTTTATATATTGAAAGAAAAAATAGTCTCTTTAACGAAAAATGTTGTCTTATTTACGCTTTTTTATCGCAATGGGAAGAGAAGGAGAATAATAAAAAAGCGGCAACACATATTCATAGTGTTGCCGCTCATGCACGGAAGGAGAGGCTCGAACTCCCGACACCTGGTTTTGGAGACCAGTGCTCTACCGACTGAGCTACTTCCGTATTGCGGGTGCAAAAGTAGTTTAATAATTTGAATATGCAAGTAAAATATGAGAAAAAATAGTCTGCTTTTTAAAAAGGCATTTAGATTATATTTAGTATGTTTGCCAAATCAAAGAAAAAGGAGTGGGAGTTTTTGTGCGAGATATCAAAGGGTTGCTTGAATCTGTGTCGGTAGATAACAGGGGAGCTTTCGAACGTTTTTATAATTTATATTATGATCAGGTTTTTCGCTTCGCTTATTATTGTTTAGGCGAGAAGGAGGCATGCCGTGAAGTTGTGACAGATGTTTTTTTCTCGGTCTGGCAATCCCGGAAACGATTAAAGGATATTGATAATATAGATACCTATTTATATATTTCCGTACGTAACGAGTCTTTTCGTTTTCAAGCAAGGAATAAAGACTTGAATAGGGTTTCTTTAAATGAGTTGTTGCCATTAATGGAAGAGGAAGATGAGGGTTCTCCGGAGGAGCATTTGGAGTTAAAAGAGATGAGAGAGATGCTTGATAAAGCGATTGACGAACTTCCTGAGAAATGCCGTCTTGTGTTTTTGATGTCTCGTGAGGAGGGATTGAAAACGAAGGAGATCGCGGAAATATTATCGGTTCAAGAGAGTACGGTTCGTGTACAGATGAAGATCGCTATAGAAAAATTGGTAGCCCGGTTGAAGCCGAGCTTTCCAAATATTTCATTCTCTTTATTGCTGATGTTTATTTTTAATGTGATTTATAGATCTGCTTAAGCTTTCTATATGGGGATATTCCCTGTTAGAAGGAAAGATGATAGTTCTTTTATATCAGTAACGATTTTGTTTGCTCCGGCATTCGCTAGTTCTTCTTCATCCCCGTAGCCGTAAAGGACTCCTATTGAATCTATGTTATTCGCTTTGGCCCCTTCTATATCATATTTACGATCACCGATCATGACTACGTCAGACCGTGTTTTTATATCGGTGCTGTCTAATACATATTGTATTACATCCGCTTTTTCGGAACGGCTTCCGTCGAATGTGCTTCCTCCAACAAATGTAAAATAAGATTCTAAGTGGAAATATTCTAGAATTTGTTGAGCGAAGGGCTGCGGTTTTGAGGTGGCTAAGTAGATTTTCATTTCGTTTTCGGTAAGCAAACGGAGTAATTCATCAGTACCTTGATACAGGGTATTCTCGAAAATACCTTGTTTTGAAAAATATTCCCGGTATTTAGCAATGGCTACATCTGCTTGCTCATCTGTAAACTGATAGAAGTCCTTAAAGGATGTTTTTAATGGTGGCCCGATGAAAGGGCATAAAGATCGTAAATCTTCTACTTCTATATTGAAATAGGAGAGGGCGTACTTTACAGAACTGGTAATACCAATCATAGGATCGGTTAATGTACCGTCCAGATCGAACAATATATGTTGATACCTTTTGTTATTCATTAGATATTAATAGGATTGAAAAAAGAAAGGCAAGATCTCTTTCAAGATTCTTGCCTTTTTGATGAGTCGGGATGAGAAGACTCGAACTTCCGACCTCCACGTCCCGAACGTGGCGCGCTAGCCAACTGTGCTACATCCCGTTTTTTTGTATCGTTGTCTCGATTACGGGTGCAAAGGTACACATTGTTTTTGAACCTGCAAGAGAAAAGTGGATTTTTTTGCAGGAAAAATAGATAATTTACTGTCCTGTGAATTTTTCTTTCAAAACATTTGCTGGATTAAAAATAATACCTACCTTTGCACCCGTAATCGAAACAACGATATACAAAACGACATGATGGTGCCATAGCTCAGTTGGTAGAGCAAAGGACTGAAAATCCTTGTGTCCCCGGTTCGATTCCTGGTGGCACCAC
>ENA-UEPH01000533-UEPH01000533.1-human-gut-metagenome-genome-assembly--contig:-NODE-533-length-43813-cov-5.720253_pt1 | contig 43813 bp, 26 predicted proteins | sample MGYA00242891_ERZ507898 | MGnify/ENA primary metagenome ERZ507898 (study PRJEB26167, sample SAMN06115411) | human gut metagenome | host: Homo sapiens | place: China:Guizhou | collected 2014-10-15...
TATTTGAAGGATTTCCGCAATTTCGCTATTCTTTTTTCCTTCCAGACAATATTTAAATACTTCCTGACACCGCTTGGGCAATTCATCCAATACCTGGTATAAACGGCGATACACCTCATCTTTCATAACCTCCAATTCTGGTACTTCACCTGTCTCTGACGTCCGAAGCGTGTAACGCACGTACTTTCCTTCCACTTCCTTGTGTTTCAAATAATCCAACGAAGCATTCTTGACCGAGTTATAAAGGAAATTCTTAAAACCGTAATATGAACTGTAGCAGGTATCACGTTCCCATACCTGCACGAATAAATCCTGCACGATATCTTCTGCCGTTTCTTGTCTTTCTACCCATCTCATCGCGTACAACACAAGATAACGATAAAATCGATCAAATAATTCACGGAAAGCCTGAACGTACTTACAATTCAACTGCTCTATCAATTCCTCATCCCGAGACATCTTCTATATATTTATAAGAATCAAAAATAGTAAAAAAAGGAAACAGTGGAAAGAAAATACATAATTTTCAATCGACTTCCGTCCATTTAGCCACAAATAAAAGTTACATTTGTCCAAATATCAATTATCAAACAATATTTAGACAGATTTATGAAACAAGGATTGAAATGGTTTGTTTGCGTAATTTTATTGTTCCAAGCAAATCTTACATGGGCTCAATTTGACAAGTACTTCCACAACAAAACGCTTCGCATGGACTACGCTCATTGCGGAGACAGTCAACATGACGAGATTTATTTCGAGGAATTACTCGAAGAACCCTACTGGGGAGGTTCTAAAACCAATTTGATCGACACCATGTTTTACGGTAATTATTATCTAAACGTTTACGATGTCGCAACGAACAAATTGATCTATTCCCGGGGCTATTGCACTCTCTTCGGGGAATGGCAAACTATTGACGAAGCCAAAACCACCCGGCGCTGTTGTTCGGAAACCGTAGTGATGCCTTTCCCCAAAAATGATATACGTATAGAAATCTCTTGCCGTAACAAGAAAGGCAAATTCGTGAAAAAATTCGAACACACCGTGAATGTTGACAGTTACTTTATCAAAAAGGATAGGCGTATGACATACCCGACCTTCGACGTGCATTACACGGGTAACCCGGCTCGTCGAGTTGATATCGTCCTTCTTCCGGAAGGATACACAGCCGATGAAATGGAACAATTCAAAGCAGATTGTAAACGTTTTGCCGAAGGTTTATTCAGCCTCTCACCCTACAAAGAGAGCCAAGGATTATTCAACATCCGGGCCGTTCTCGCCCCCTCGCAAGAATCCGGCGTGGATATTCCCGGCGAATACATCTGGAAAAACACCATCTTGAATTCCGCTTTCTACACCTTTGACATGGAGCGTTACATCATGACCTATGACAATAAAAGCTTGCGGGATCTCGCCGCTAACGTTCCTTACGACTTCATTTACATCATCGCCAACACGCAGAAATACGGCGGAGGAGCCATCTACAACCATTACGGGATAAGCGTCGCCGGCAACCAACATGCGGCAAAAGTATATGTACATGAATTCGGCCACCTATTCCTCGGTCTTGGCGATGAATACGTGGGCGGCTCCAGCTATAACGATATGTATCCCAAAGGAGTTGAACCCTGGGAAGCCAACCTGACGACCTTGGTAAACTTTGACAAGAAATGGAAAGATATGCTTGATAAAGATACCCCGGTCCCCACACCTTTCGATTCAAGCAATCCCCAAAAACTCGGCGTTTACGAGGGTGGGGGCTATGTTTCCAAAGGCGTCTATCGTCCCCGCTACGATTGCCTGATGAACACCCTTTCCGGCAACGACTTCTGCCCCGTCTGCACGAGAGCGATCAGGAAACAAATTGATTTTTACACGAGATAAAACAATAAATCGTACCGAGCACGGTACGATTTTATCACAAAATAGTTATCGCATTTGACAATACAGGAACAAACTTCGAATATAAAATCCCCTTATGGTTATCGGAATGATGTATTAATGTAAAAATCGCCCCACGATCTTTAGGATGTGGGGCGATGACTTCACACACAAACAATATTTATTTCCCAGTAAACGCCCAATCGGACTTATATGCCCACCGGGACGGGCATTGTTTCAAAACCATTCTTAACCGTTTCACTTGATCGACGGAAAGAGAATTTTTATAACTATACATATCCATCACGTTAAAAGAGGTAAAATATTCCATCGGACGAGTCGGATCATTCTCTGGCTGGCCATCTAAATTATTCCCCTTAAAAACAGAAGGATAAAAACCATAATCAAAGCTATATGTATCCGGACAATAGTCACTATCCCCATCTTCATTCAAATATTTGTACAAATCACATCTAGTTTGCAGAATCCCCAAATATTCTGCAATAGGAGTAGCCAAACTGAATTCATTCTTACCTTGTACGTTTGTTGGTTTATAAAGAGCTGTCATATTCACCATAAGTCCTACTTCCAGACAGTTCTCAACATCATCTAATGTAAAAGAATCTTTATGCTCCATCTCAACACCGGGAATTGAAGCCAAATCATAATCTGAATGCATCACGGTAGGTGGCATAAACTTATATGAAGTTCCAGCCCCGGTAGTTGAAGTTCCAGTTGTAAATTTAGCTAACCATATATTCAAGTATTTATTCGGATTCCAAATAAGACGTTTCCATTTAGCCAAAATATACTCCATATATTTAGTTGTCTTATTAGAAGAGGTTCCCATATTTGTAAAATCTGTCGCTGAGATATTTTCAATATTCTTTCCGGGTTCTTGCATTTTTAATCCATTCTGGTCATAAGTAGCCAACTTAAATACCACCTTTGCATTCCCGGCATTAGGATCCGTCGTAATTTTCCGATTAAAAGCATCAGAAACCCGTTGAAGCTGTTCTTCCAAAAATTCAACACTCATATCATACGTGGGAGTCGCCGTTGCAGGCGGTACTAGTAGGTGAAAAATTACAGGAATCACGATTTCATCATAACTCTCATCAGGCAATTCTCTAATCGTGATATTCAAATGATTACTTTCCAAATCTCCACCTTTTGCATAAAATCGTAAAACAGTCCCCGGAGTCTCCGTTGTTGTCGAATAATAATTATCTTTCAACACATTACCATTTTGATCATATACTTTAATATAATCGGCAGGTATTTGATCGGCAGGTACTAAAAATTCTTCTTCAATCTCTTTTGCATAGAACTCATTAGTTTCATCATCCCGCCCATAAGACATTGCCTTTCTTTTGGCATATACAAATGTATGAAAACCCATCTTACAAACGCCATTAGGTAACAAGGTCTTGTGATCCGCACGTAATTCTATTTTTGAAATTTCATTCGGTGAAATTTTCAAATCGAGAATGACACTTTCATCTTTCGCACATGAGCTGATAAACAGCATCATAACAAAAAAACTTAATATTTTATTCATAACGTGATTTTTATAAGCGTTATTATTATTTCCAACCCGGATTCTGCTGAATATTATTATATTGCAACTCTATTTCTGCAGGAATTGGTAACGTGTACCTGTAATCATTACTTTCTAAAGTATAACTTTTAATTTCTTCCGTGGCTTCATCTTTTGCCAAACGAGTAACTTTCACCCCAGTACGTTTCATGTCAATCCAATTCATTTCTTCTTCCAAAACAAACTCTTTTCGACGCTCTTTCAGAATCTCCCCGATCACATCATTACCAGAATAACCAGCATATCCTGGTATTTTACTACGCTTGAATTCATTCAATAAATCCAACGCACCATCTTTTCCTTGCCGGGCTAACGCCTCTGCCTCAATTAAAAGAAGGTCTGAATAACGGAACAACACATGAGAACAATTCGCATCTTTCTCATTTGGATCGAACACACATTTAACAAAATAAACTTTACCTTCCTCTTCTTTAAAATAGACTTCTCGTCTAATATCATTTTTATCATATAATTGATACAATTCATCTGAAGGATATTGCATTAACCTCTCATCAGGTCTTCCCCAAGGTGAATAATCATTCGGCCCAGAATCATATAACGAAATTCGTAACAATGCAAAACGATGCGGTTTATTTACAACTGGAGATACCGTAGTCGCAGTTAATTCTCTCTGCTCGTCAATCGTACTTTCAACCACGCCATTCCCTCTTGCCTCTTTCGCATAATATTCTGCTTTGCTCCAATCATCATCTTCAGCCGCACAAGAACTAGCTTTATATTGATATGTTTGTGCCAAAATAGCATACATTATTCTTTTGTTAAAAAATATATTCCACGACTCTTTGGGAGAGGTTTCATATTCAAGCACATCCATAATCTCCCCGATCAATTTCTTATATAGATCAGCCTGTTTCCATCTCTTCCCTCCTTGAATAATATCCGCATCAAAATTAAATGGGATACCTAATTCATCGTTATCATAGGGGGCAAACAATTGATTCAATCTTAGCAAATAGTAAGCACGAATCACTCTTGCTTCCCCTAAAATTCGCTCATAATCAGTCTTATTATAATCAGGTACTCCTTCCAGATCTTTTAACACCATATTCAGATACCCGATATTATTAAATACTTCACCCCAAACTCTTTCCGCAAAACTATATCCTTCCCAATTTTTATTTTCACGATATTCCGTCTTAAATCCCAATCCGCCACGATTTTCATTATTCAAACCATCAGAATTCAAGAAATCCGTCAAATCAAGATCATTTGTATATAATGCGGAGGCAACATTTATACGACGGGTAAAAGGATATTGTATAACTTCGCCATTAAACATCACATATTTAGAATACGTAGCATCCGCACTAGACGATATTGTTGCATACAAGAAAAGCGACATCGCTTCCCTGACATCTGCCATCGTGTAAACGACTTTCGTATTTTTAGGAGGTAAATCCAGGAAATCGGAACATGACCCGCATAAAATCAATACCGATAACAATAATATTATATTTTTTTTCATAACCTTATTAAATTAAATACCTATCGACAATGAAAAATTATATGTTCTAGCACTCGGGTAAGTGAAAGCTCCCATTGTTTCCGGGTCAATCCCACGATATTTAGTAAGCGTAAATACATTGGAAACATTAAAATTAAAACGAGCCCGTGTCAGATGTAACTTGTCACATATACTTTGTTCCAGATTGTACCCAAATGAAATATTGTTACATTTTAGATAATTACCCTTTTCAAACCTAAAATCAAATAATTGATACAAATATTCCGTTCTACCATTTTCATACTTCGGGACATCAGTTATATCTCCTAGTTTTCTCCAACGATTTGCTTCAACTGCAAGTAAATTTCTACCGGAATCACTCACGCTTCCATCAGCGAAATACTGGAAAGAACGAGCCAGATAGCCAGTCATATAAGTAAATTGAGCAAACAAGCTGAATCTCTTATAGTTAAATTGAGTTGTAAAACCACCCGTGATCGGAGGATAACTTCTTCCCAAATAACCACGAGAGGCATTGGCTAGCTGAACCGTCAAGTCATAATCCATATTATAGACATACTTACCTTCGGCATTCAAAACTCCCAAACGATTTCCATTATCATCAAATCCATCGACATAGGCCAAAGTCGCCCCCGTATAAGGATCCACTCCCGCAAATTTATACCCATAATAAGCTTTTACCGGATTCCCTTGAATATAAAGAGAATATAACTCCTCAAAAGTTGAATTCGTGCTTGCCGAAATTTCACTCAAATCCTGATAATATGTTTCTGTTACTTTATCTTTATTTTGAGTAAAATTAAATGAAGTTACCCAACTAAAATCGTTTGTTTTAACATTCAACGTCCTTAATGAAATCTCCCAACCAGTATTATTGAGAGACGCAACATTTGCAGACACATGTGTACGTCCTGTCGAAGAGGCAATTTTCTTATCATCCAGCAAATTACGCGTATCATTATTATAATAATTAACCGTAAGATTTATCCGATTATTAAATAAAGAGGCATCAAATCCTATATTTCGATCTTCTTTTCGCTGCCACTTGATAGAAGGATTAGACGGGTTATACCTGTTCATTATGGTTTCTCCATCATAAACCATCGTGGTATATCCACCTGCAACTAATACAGAAAATGGTAATGCATTATGATCTATACTTCCTGTAAATCCATAAGATGCTCTAAAAGAAAGTTGATTTATAAAACCAAATCTTTCCATAAATGACTCATTATGCAAATTCCATTTACCACTCACATTCCACAACGGAGAAAAACGATTCTGAGTCCCAATAATATCGACTCCATCCAATCGGGCGCTTCCTTGAACTACATAGCGATCTTTATAGCTATACGAGCCTGTTGCAAAGAAAGAAACGCTCCGATCTTGTGACTCAGTATGCCCACCTAAAGCAGACAAATTAAAAGAAGAACTAATTTTCATCCCCGTTAAATCAGGATAAGTCCCTACCCCATAGACATTACTCCATTCCGGGATCATACTTGAGAATCCATAACCTTTCGTGGAAGAAACTTCTTGACCGATATAAGCATTCACGTAATGATCTCCATCAGAAAAACCGCGAGCAAACTCCACTTGATTACGGATCGTCCATTGCTGAGAACGTGAAGTTGACTCTTGCATTTTCCCTTTATTCATTTCATCAGGAATTTCTCCCTCGGAATAAATGCCAGATAACCAAGCAGAATATTTGGAGGCAAACGACCCCGGAACCAATTCCTCCATAGTATGGTTATTTGAATTTGAGAAAGTACCCATAGAAGAAAGCATCAGTCCCTCAATGATTTTAAATTCAAGCTTCAAATTAATCTGATTACTTAAATATCTTGACCTCGTCGTGTTTTCATTCAAGTCTTTAAGTATATTAAAATCATACATATAACCATCCTTCACACCACTACGAGCAGAATAATAACTACGATCATATTCATAATTACCATTTTCATCATAAACACGTTCATAAGGATTCGCATAAGTAGCATAATCCAAAGGATTTACTGGAGAAGCAGAGCTACGATCATTTCGCAATGTACTTCGCAAATCAAAATTTACACGTAACCACTTATTAAAATCATGAGTCAACTTTATAGAAGCACCTATACTTTCATATTTATTATTCGGCATGACTCCTTCCTGGCTCAGATAAGAAAGACTTCCATAATATTGCGTCCGTTCGTCACCTCCGGAAAGAGAAATACTATGATTTTGAGTTTGAGCTATACGAAAAATTTCATCAAACCAATTCGTATTAATTTTACTCAATCTATTCATTTCATTGTCAGCGTCTTCTTGTGACAATTTCCCACTATCTACATCCTTTAGCAATTGATAAACACGTCCCCCGACATTTAGTCCAGGAAAATCTTCGTAAATACCTCGTTCGAAAGCGATCTTCTCTTTTGTATTCATCATTTCCAAACGATTCGTAGGAGCTTCACTAATTCCATAAGATAACTGTACATTGATATACGATTTACCAATACTACCTCGCTTAGTCGTGATAACAATTACCCCATTAGCTGCACGTGAACCGTAAATAGCAGTTGCTGCAGCATCTTTCAATACAGTGATACTTTCAATATCATCCGGAGGAATATTTCCAATTCCACTTGTTAAAATTGTTTCTTGAAACTCGGTTCCACCCATACTTACCTTAGGTAAATCACCTGAAAGAGGCATTCCATCTACAATCCAAATCGGATCAGTATCACCAGTTAAAGAATTTATACCCCGAATTCTAATTTGAGCTTGAGCACCGGGACGACCGGATAAATTCATTGCCGCAACTCCTGCCAATTGTCCTTTCAAAACATCAGTAACACTGGTGTAACCTTTATTTGCAATATCTTTAGAAGTTACGACTTCCACCGATCCCGTCATCCTAGCTTTCTTTATCTCCTGATAACCAGTCACAACAACCTCATCCATCTCAGTCATATCATCTTCAAGAATAACAATAATCGATTTATTTTGTTGTTTATATACGATGTCTCTTGTCCTCATCCCGATAAAAGTAAATCGTAAAACAATCGTATCCTGCTCCGGTATCACCAATATAAACTCACCCTTTACATCAGTCGCCACACCGATAGAAGTACCCTTCAGCAAAACGGATACTCCCGGTAATAATTCCCCTTTTTTGTCTTTAACGACTCCCTTGATAGTGATTTTTTTCACCTCATCCGGCATCGTCATCTTTCTTTCAGATATAAGTACATAATTATCCTTTACCTGATACACGTACTTTTCTCCCAACACCTGAGCCAAAATTTCATCCAATGTCCCGTTTAAAGTCTTCAACGTAACATTCTGTTTCACATCCAGCACGGCCGTGTTGTAAAAAAATTCATAATGACTTTGTTTTTTAATCTGCTTGAAAATAGACTCGATTGTCCCATTTTTCACATTAAACATCTCCTGTACCCCCTGGGAATAAGAATCTTTCGCCCAAACGCTAGAGGCCGAAATCAATAAAAGAAAAAATAGATTTCGCATGTACCTTAAAAATTTTACCGATCCATTTTTTTTCATACATTTGTAATTAAAGTTAATGACTCACTCACGAACTTCGTCTGGTAAACTTTTTCGTGAATGTTGTTATCTATCCAATACAGGGAAGGTGAGATTTCCCTGTATTTTATTTATGCTTTATAATGATATTCTTTCCGTCTATTTCAAATTTCACTTCGGTGATCATTTCTATTAACTCAAGTAAATAACTAGCTGAACGATCTTTTTCAGCAGCTCCCGTGAAACGTAAATCTCGTAACGAATCGTCAGTATAAGTTACAGTGCAATCATACCATCGATTTAATTTAGCCATTATATCTTCTAAACGCATATCCTCGAACTTGAATTTTCCCTTCATCCAGGATATATAAAGTTCCGGTTCCACCTCTTCCACTTTTGTCCGATTTGTTTCCTTGTTATACTCGAAGCGCATCCCGGAAATAATATTACACTCCTGCCGAGACAGATGTTCCCGAACGGCAACTTTCCCTTCCACTAATGTTACCGAAACCTCTCGATCTCCGGCATAACCAGAGAGATTAAACGAGGTTCCCAATACTCGTACATCAATATCTGCAGTCTTCACGACAAAAGGTTTATCCGATTTCGTCACGTCAAAAAAAGCCTCGCCTATCAATTCCACCTTCCGGCAATCTCCGGTGAAAACAACCGGGTAGGTCAACGAAGAACAGGAATTCAACCGGACCATCGAACCATCGGATAGTAATACCTGATACTCTCCTCCCGCCGGAACCGAAATTGTATTATATAAAGGTTCGGCCTGTTTACTTGCCAACGAATAATCCAACACCCGCGAAGAATCATTTTTTATGACCATACCTTCCCGATCCCGAATAACAGCCGCTTTGTCTAATGGAATTTCTCGCCCATCACTCAAGCGCAACAGGGTAACTCCTTTTGCGGGTAGTATATCTTGCCTTGCTAATTTAGGTTGTTCTTCCGTCCCTCGAAAATACATCACACCCGCACCAATTATCAACAAAACAACAATAGCAACAGCATAACGATAAAAAATTATCATCCGCCGATTCCAGGAAAAAGCTGGTATTTTACGTTTAATCATGTACCACAATTGATCCAATTTACCTTTAGGAATCTCTGGTAAATCCTCCGCATCCTCCTCGAACTGTTCATACCAACGTAGAATTCGTTCTTCTTCCTCCGGAGTACATTGATGCTCCCGATACTTCTTTAAAAGATCATATATTTCATTTATCCCCATTTTTCGCCGTATTTTATCTAAAGACAATCCCGGGGAATAAAAAGTACTATAAGAAAAATAAAAAATTTTTCCGATTCACTTCTTCACGCAGTCTTCTCACGATATCACCTAACTGATTCTTAACAGTTTGCTCTGAAATAGATAATTTTTCGGCGATTTCTTTTATGGATAAATTTTGTTCTTGACGAAGCATGTACACGCATTGCAAACGAGGGGGAAAACCTTTCACCAGCCGACGAATATTCTCATCCAAATCCTCCGACACGATCTTAACCCACGTGTTATCATCTTCTTCATTCGGAGCGCACCGATCTTGATATTTATCTCGAATCTGCTCCTGTTTGATCGAATTCAAAATATGATTCCTCAACCAGATCAGAAGATAACCTTTCACGGAAGAAGTAACTTGAAGCATATGTTTTTTCTCCCATACTTGTATGAAAAAATCCTGAAAAATATCATCGGCATCAAAGGAACTGTTCACCCGAGCAAGAATATTCCGGTAAACAATATCAGCATACCGGGAATACAACTCGTGAAAAGCGGTAACACTCCCTCCCTTTATATTATTTACAATTTCAAAGTCCGATTTTTCCGGCACGATCCTGGCTTTTTAGATTAATATTCGAACGTTTATTGATGCAAAAAAAGATGTTCTTTTGATTTTTTTGAATAAAAGCGAAACCGTTGATAACGAACAGAAAAAAATAGCAAGTTTTTTGGGAGATGTTTAAAATTTAGATAATTTTGAAATATCAATAAACGTTCGTTTATTCCATCTAAAAACAAGTACCCGAAACATCATCTTTTCCCATAATTTCAAGGAAATTCCATAGAAAACCATTGGAAATAATCTTGTCGAGACGTTCGTGGATTTATTCCCCTTCTTTACTCCTATATGGAGAATGGCCCGTATAACGGCGAGGGGAAAAGGAGGATCGAAGGGGGAAAATTATTTCGGTGGTATTTCGACATATTGTCTGTGGGAATAAAAAAAATAGAACCTTTCGACAAAAGCAATTCCGAAAAAAAGCTTGACGAAAGATTCTATTTAACATGATCACCCGGAGAATGATCAATACCTTTTACGAATTACCGCTTTATTCAATTTTCACCCGTAAAAGCCCAATCAGATTTATAAGCCCAGCGGGAAGGACAACGTTCCAGTACCATTCTCAACCGTTTCACTTGATCCACGGAAAGAGAATTTTTATAACTGTACATATCCAACACGTTGAAGGAAGTAAAATATTCCATGGGCCGAGTCGGGTCATTCTCCGGCTGACCGTCTAAATTATTCCCTTTAAACACGGAAGGATAATAACCATAGTCAAAACTATAGGTATCCGGACAATAATCACTATCTCCATCCGCATTCAACTTGTTATATTTATCACACCTCGTTTGAAGTATCCCGAAATACTCGGCAATAGGCGTTGCCAAGCTAAATTCATTTCTCCCTTGTACTGTTGTCGGGGATAAAAGAGCATTCAGGTTAAGCATAAAACCAACCTCCAAACAATCCTTCACATCATTAAGCGTGAAACTATCCTGATGTTTCATAGTCAATCCCGGAATGGATTTCAAATCATAATCGGAATGTATTACCGTGGGAGCCAGCATCCGGTATGAAGTCGTTGCCCCTGTTGTCGAAGTACTTGTTGTGAATTTGGCAATCCAAATATTCATGTATTTATTCGGATCCCAAATAATACGTTTGGCCTTAGACAAGATATAAGCCATATATTGAGTCGTCTTCGTGGAAGATGTCCCCATAGCCGTAAAATCCGCAGCCGTAATATTCTCGATATTCTTCCCAGGTTCTTGCATCTTCAAACCATTTGGGTCATGTGTTGCCAATTTAAACACGATTTTCGCATTTCCGGCATTCGGATCAGTTGTAATCTTCCGGTTGAAAGCATCAGATACCCGTTGAAGTTGTTCCTCCAAGTATTTCACGCTTATATCATACGTCGGGGCTGCCGTGGCCGGGGGCACAAGCACGTGAAATACCACGGGAATCACGATCTCTTCGTAGCTCTCGTCCGGCAATTCCCGGATCGTAATATCCAAGCGATTACTTTCCAAATTACCGCCTTTTGCGTAAAATTGCATCACCGTACCGGGCACGTCTGTCGTTGTCGAATAGTAATTATTCTCCACCACCTTACCATTCTGATCGTACACTTTTATATAATCAGCAGGTAATTGATCATTGGGAACTAAAAATTCCTCCTCGATCTCCTTTCCATAAAACTCCTTTGTAACCCCGTCTCGACCATACGACATGATTTTTCTTTTGCCATATACAAAAGCGTGGAAACCCATGCGACTCACACCATTCGGGACCAACGTCTTATGATCGGCTCGCAACTCAATTCTTGAAATTTCATCCGGTGAAATATTTAAATCAAGAATCACACTCTCTTCTTTTTCACACGAACTAAAAAATAGTATCGCAATTAAAAAAACGATTATATATCTTATCATATTCTATTCATTTATTCTATTACTTCCAACCCGGATTCTGGGGTACATTATTATACATCAACTCGTAATCGGCTGTCAAAGGGAAGGTATACCGATAATCATTACTTTCTAATGTATAGGTTTTCACTTCATTCGTTGCCTCGTCTTTTACCTGACGTGAAACCTGAGCCCCGGTTCGTTTCATATCCAACCAGTTCATCTGCTCCTCGTACGCAAACTCTTTACGACGTTCTTTCAGAATTTCCCCTATCACATCACTCCCCGAATACCCGGCATACCCGGGGATCTTACTACGTTTAAATTCATTCAACAACTCCAAAGCGCCGTCTTTTCCCTGACGGGCCAAAGCTTCCGCCTCGATTAACATCAGATCGGAAAAACGGAATAGGGTATGCACGTCATTTGCACTATGGTTATTTGTCATTTGCCACCTAGTTACATATATCTTTCCGTCTATCTCTTTAAAATAAACCTCTCGACGAATATCATTCTCATCATAAAGACTATACAATTCTTCAGAAGGGCACTGTACCAACAGTTGTTCCGGCCATCCCCAAGGAGCATAATCATTACCTCCATAAGCGTATATCGCAAAACGTAGCAAAGCAAATTTATGAGGCTTTGTCGTACCTCTCGCAAAAGGAACCGTCGTCAATTCAAATTGCTCATCAAACGTATTCTCTATGCGCTCTCCGTTTCTCGCCGCTTTAGCATAATACTCGGCCTTACTCCAATCATCCGCTTCTGCCGCACAAGACCCCGCTTTAAATTGATAGGTTTGAGCAAGAATGGCATATATAATTCTCTTGTTGAAAAACACGTTCCACTCTTCATCAGGAACCGTCTCGTACTCTAAAACATCCATGAGTTCCCCGATCAGTTTTGCGTATAAATCCGTCTGTTTCCACCTTTTCCCGCCTTGTACGACATCGGCATCAAAATTAAACGGGATGCCGTATTCATTTTTATCATAAGGGGCGAATAATTGATTCAGACGAAGTAGATAATACGCTCTCATGACTCTCGCATCTCCCGAAATCCTCTCGGCAATCGTTTTATCGTAATCTGGCACGTTTTCCAAATCCTTCAATACCATATTAACATACCCGACCGACACGAATACCTCTTTCCACAACTCGCTCGGGAACAAATAACCTTCCCAATTTTTAATTTCACCGTATTCTTTCAGGAAATTCTGACCACCACGTGCAGGGTTAGCAAAGTCATCAAATAAAAAATTGACCATGTCCAGATCATTCGTGTATAAAATTGAGGACACGTTATTACGCCTTGTAAACGGATATTGCACGTATTCATCATTAAACCGCACGCTATTACTCACGTACCCCTTGCAATAACTAGAGGATGTTGTCGCGAATAACAGCGTCGACATCGCATCCCGCACATCACTAATCGTATAAACAACTTTCGTATTTTTAGGTGGCATATCCAAAAAATCCGAACACGCCCCCAATAAAAATACTATTGCAAACAATAACAATATATGTCTTTTCATAATCCTTATAATTAAATACCTATTGATAATGAGAATGTATATGAACGGGCACTTGGATACGTGAAAGCACCTTTCGTCTCCGGGTCTATACCTCTGAATTTCGTCAACGTGAAAACATTCGCCATATTCAAATTAAAACGGGCCCTAGTGATACGTAGTTTAGCGCATATCGCCGGATCCAAGTTATAACCCAACGAAATATTATTACATTTCAGGTAATCGCCTTTCTCAAACCGGAAATCAAACAATTGATACAAGTACTCCGTTCTGCTGGTTCCGTACTTGGGAATATCGGTGATATCACCCGGTTTTCTCCAACGATTGGCTTCAATTTTCAATAAGTTCCTCGCAGTAGCCCCAGCCGTACCACCCGATGCATAATACTGGAAAGAGCGAGCCAAATGTCCCGTCATGTAAGTAAATTGCGCAAAAAGACTGAATCGCTTGTAATTAAACTGGGTTGTAAAACCTCCGGTGATCGGTGGATCACTTCGCCCCAGATATCCCCTAGAAGCATTCGCCAGTTGCGTGGTCAAGTCACTATCCATGTTATAAACATACTTCCCTTCCGAATTCAAGGCTCCCAAACGGTTTCCGTCATCATCGAATCCGTCCACGTAAGCCAACGTGTTGCCCGTGTATGGATCAACTCCCGCAAATTTATACCCGTAAAACGCTTTCACAGGACGTCCCTGAATATATAAATTATATATGGACTCGAAAGTAGAATTCGTACTGGCAGAAACCTCATCTAGCCCCTGGTAGTAGGTCTCGGTAACCTTATCTTTATTTTTGGTAAAATTGACCGAAGTTACCCAGCTAAAATCCGTCGTGCGCACGTTTAGCGTCCGCAGGCTGATCTCCCAACCTTTATTATTTAGGGAGGCCACGTTAGCTGACACGGAAACCCGTCCTGTCGAGGCCGCAATCTTTTTATCATCCAATAGATTCCGGGTATCGTTATCATAATAATTCACGACCAGATTTATCCGGTTATTAAACAACGAGGCATCAAAACCGATGTTCCGATTCTCCTGACGTTGCCATTTGATAGAGGGATTAGAAGGATCATAGCGGTCCATGATCTTTTCCCCGTTATACGAGTAATTATTCACCTTACGCAAGACAGAGAAGGGCAAAGCGTTACGATCAATACTCCCGACAAAACCGTATGATACCCTGAAAGCGAATTGATTAATAAATCCGAAGCGAGTCATAAAAGGCTCGTTATGGAGATTCCACTTACCACTCACGTTCCAAAGCGGGGAAAAGCGATTCTTCGTTCCGATAATATCCACCCCGTCCAGACGGGCACTTCCTTGCAACACGTAACGATCTTTATAACTGTAAGATCCCGTCATAAACAACGATACGCTTCTATCCTGCGTTTCGGAATGTGATCCCAAACTTGACAAGGCATCAGCAAATGAAGTTTTAAGCGTCATTCCCGCCAGGTCCGGATAACTTGCCACCCCATAGACATCACTCCATTCCGGAATCATACTAGAGAAACCATACCCTTTCGAAGAAGAGACTTCCTGCCCCAGATAAGCGTTTATATAATGATCACCTTCAGAGAATCCACGGGCAAATTCAAGCTGATTCCGAATTGTCCATTGTTGAGAACGAGAAGTCGATTCCCGAATCATTCCGTTATTCATGTCATCCGGAACTTCTCCCTCCGAGTATAAATTACTCAACCAAGAAGCGGCCTTCGAGGCATACGACCCCGGAACTAACTCTTTTGTCATGTGATTATTGGAATTTGAGAAAGTTCCCATAGAAGAGAGCATTAACCCCTCTATAATCTTGAATTCAAGTTTCAGACTAACCTGATTACTTAAATATCTTGATTTTGATGTATTCTCATTCAAGTCTTTCAAAATATTAAAATCATACTTGTATCCATCCCGAATAGAACTGAGTGTCGAGTAAGAACTACGATCATACTCGTAATTTCCGTTTTCATCATAAGGACGCTCGTAAGTATTCGCATAAGTCGCGTAATCCAACGGATTCACGGGAGAAGCGGAACTACGATCATTACGCAAACTACTGCGTACATCAAAATGTACTCTCAAGAATTTATTAAAATCATGGGTTAATTTCATGGAAGCTCCCATACTCTCGTATTTGTTGTTCGGCATCACTCCTTCCTGCGACAAATAAGAAAGGCTCCCGTAATACTGGGTTGTTTCATTACCTCCCGATAGAGAGATACTATAATTCTGCGTGTGGGCTACCCGAAAAATCTTATCAAACCAATTCGTGTTGATCTTGCTCAATTTCTCGATCTCCGTCTCGGCATCCTCCCTTGACATGATTCCACTATCGACCTTTCTCAATAATTGATATACCCGTCCACCGATATTCAATCCCGGAAAATCTTCATATATACCTCTCTCAAAAGCAATTTTCTCTTTTGAATTCATCATTTTCAGACGATTATCCGGAGCCTCGCTCAAACCGAAAGAAGCTTGTATATTTATATAAGAACGTCCTACCGTTCCCCGCTTCGTGGTTACCACGATCACGCCATTCGCTGCCCGGGAACCATAGATAGCCGTTGCCGCAGCATCTTTCAACACCGTAATACTCTCAATATCATCCGGGGGAATATTCCCGATACCGCTTGTCAGAACCGTTTCTTCAAACTCCGTTCCCCCCATACTCACCTCCGGCACGTTCCCGGTAAGCGGCATCCCGTCCACAATCCAAATCGGATTCGTGTCGCCGGTCAAAGAATTGATCCCGCGGATTCGTATACGGGCTTGTGCCCCGGGTCTTCCGGATAAATTCATCACCGCCACTCCGGCCATCTGTCCCTTCAACACATCCTCCACGCTCGTGTATCCCTTGTTAGCGATATCTTTCGAAGTTACGACTTCCACCGATCCCGTCATCCGTTCTTTCTTAATTTCCTGATAACCGGTCACGACAACTTCATCCACTTCCGTCGTGTTCTCCTCTAATACAACAACAATCGGTTTATCCTGCTTTTTATACACCACGTCTTTCGTCTTCATCCCGATAAAAGTAAACCGCAGGATGATCGTATCTTGTTCGGGTATCGTCAACGTGAACTCACCCTTCACGTCTGTCGCAACACCCACGGTTGTCCCCTTCAACAAGACCGAGACTCCCGGCAGGGATTCCCCCTTCTTATCCTTCACGATACCTTTAATCACGATCTTCTTCACGTCGTTCTGCAAACTATTTCTTCTTTCCGAGATCAGGATATAATTATCCCGAATAGAATAGTTGTATTTATTGCCCAACACCTGTCCCAAGATTTCTTCCAACGTACCATTCGGGGAAGTTAAAGAAACACTTTCTTTCACATCCAGAATAGCCGTGTTGTAAAAAAACTCGTAATGGCTCTGTTTCTTGATCTGTCTAAAAATAGACTCGATCGTTCCGCTCTTCACATTAAAAATCTCTTGTGATTTTTGGGAATAGCTATCTCTTGCCCAAATGCTAGAGGCGGAAATCAATAATAGTAAAAAAAGATTTCGCATGTACCTCAAAATTTTACACATCCATTTTTTTTTCATACCTTTGTTATTATGGTTCATAATTCATTCCCGAAAAAGTTTAGTCGACGTATTTCGTGAATGGTATTTATTGTTACAGGGAGGGTGAGAGCTCCCTGTTTTCTTTTATTTATGTGATATTCTTATTCTTTTTCCTGACACATCAAATTCGACATCTGTCACGGTCGCGATCATTTCCAACAAATAATTCGCCGAACGATCTTTCTCCGCCGCCCCGCTGAATCGCAAATCACGCAAGGAATCATCCGCGTATTCCACCGTGCAATCATACCAACGATTCAACTTGCACATGATGTCTTCCAATCGCATATTTTCAAATTTGAACTTTCCGTGCATCCACGAGATATATAATTCTGGATCTTCTTCCTTGACTTTCACTTTCCCATCACATTTTATATATTTAAACGTCGAACCCGGTTCCAAAACATACTTCTCCTCCCCATCATACCGGTTCACGATCACCTGTCCCTCGATCAGCGTGGTCGTTACCCGACGATCCTCCAAGTAATCAGACACATTAAAAGATGTTCCCGTCACCCGTACATTCAGATTTGTTGTTTTCACAAAAAAAGGAACGGCAGACTTCGCCACGTCAAAATAGGCTTCCCCATCCAATTCTACCGTCCGGCTATCTCCCGCAAAAGGAACCAGGTATCTCAATGATGAACATGAATTCAATCGAACCCTGGAACCATCTGACAAAAGCACCAGATACTCGCCTCCCGTGGGTACGGTGATTTTATTATACACGGGAACCACTTCATTCTCTTTCACTTTCGTGTAATCCAATACTCTCGAAGAATCATTCTCGATCACCCGTCCCCCCTGTTCCTCGATCGTCGCTGTTCCTGTCAACGGGATATTCTGCCCGTTACTCAATTCCAGTACAACAATCCCTTTCGCGGGAAGTAACTCCTGACGAGCCATTTCCAACGTTTTCTCCGGACTATTCTCTTGTTCCAAATAGAAAAGCCCGCCCCCCACGCTAAACAAAACAATTAATGCGGCAGCATAACAAAGAAACAATCTTCGTCCCCTTCCCTGCACCTTATTCTCTATCGAACGCCACAACTGATCCAATTTTCCCTGTGGTATTTCAGGCAACCGCTCAACTTCATCATCGTATTGTTGATACCAACGGATAATCTGAACTTTCTCTTCCGGAGTACAAGTATTCTCCCGGTACTTTTTTAATAAATCGTATATTTCATTTACTCCCATATTATTCCCTTTTACTAATAGGACATTTCGTGGAATAAGGGAGTACTAGTCTATAAACAAAAATTTTTTCGATTTATCTCTTTTCGTAACCTTTTCAAGATATCTGTCAATTGATTTTTAACCGTTTGTTCCGACACAGATAACCGTTCTGCTATTTCTTTCACCGATAAATGCTGTTCGCGACTAAGCAAATACACGTCTCTCAACCTAGGGGGAAATTTACGAACCAGATCTTTGATCTGATCATCCAGATCCGAGGCGACAATCCTTACCCAGGTATAGTCATCCACCTCACTCACGCCCTCTTGCGATATCTCGTGATAGCGATCCCGAATTTGCTCCTTTTTAATGGAATTCAATATATGGTTTCTCAGCCAGACTAAAAGATAATTCTTCACGGATGAAGTTATTTCTATCGTTTCTCTTTTCTCCCACACCTGAATAAAAAAGTCCTGAAAGATATCATCCGCATCAAAAGAAGATTTCACCCGGACCAGAATGTTACGATAAATCAGATTAGAATAACGGGCATACAAATCCCGGAAAGCAGAAACTTTGCCTTCCCGAATACCTTTAATAATATCTATATCCGATTTATCTGATAACATCTAAATTTTTCCCAATGCACACGTTTATGATAATCAAATATAACGTTTAAAGTAATACGTCCCAAGTATAAATACAACTTTTCCGCTAATTATCAATACCTAACAAATCGTTAGTTATATTTTATATTCAAGTAAATCATTCCAGAAATAGGCTTTCCAGTATACCTTTCACCTGCTTTTCATACCAAAACTACCCACTATCGTAAAACTATCACATCCGGCCAATAAAACCAAAGGAAGGATAAAGAAAAAAATCTGTTTCATTCGTCTTTTATTAATTCCACAACCTGTATCAAATAAAAGACAATTGGAAAGCGAGTAAAGTACTATTTAAAATACAAAATTATTTTTCAACTAATTTCAAGTGCAACGGATGGCGCACCACGAAACGAGCTCCTTTTTTGTAATCTCCGTCCACCCAGATATCTCCGCCCATCATCGTAATCGTCAATTTACAGATAGCTAATCCCAACCCGGTTCCCTGAACATATTCATCCAATTTCTCGAAACGTTCGAATACCTTCTTCTGCTTGTCCTCTGGGATTCCTCGTCCCGTGTCGGTCACGCTGAAATAGATACAATCTTCCGCTTCATTAATTTCAAAACCCAACGTGATACTTCCCTGTTCCGTGAATTTATTCGCATTCGACAACAAATTAATCAATATCTGTTGCAAACGTTGGATATCAGTAATCAATAAGAACTCATTGCAAGGAGCCTCATACACGTATTCAACGGAATCTCTCTTTCCGTAACTTGTCGTGGCTAAAATACTCTGCCCCAGAGAAACGAGTTCAACCTCCTCGTAAGACAATTTTAAACGTCCTGTTTCCAAACGGGATATATCCAATATATCATTGATCAACCGGAGTAACAAATCCGAATTCTTTTGTATAATAGACACGTACTCCTGACGACTCTCCGCATCACAATCATCCGAAGTCAACACCCCGGAGAATCCCACGATAGCATTCAACGGGGTACGAATCTCGTGGCTCATGTTAGCCAAGAAAGCCGATTTTAACCGATCGGATTCTTCCGCCTTCTCTTTCGCCTCCCGCAATTCGAGTTCAACCTGTTTCTGTTTGGTCATATCCTCCATACGCATCACCACTCCCAGCAACTTGTTCTCATCATTGAAAACGGGATTTGCCAACATGTACACGTAATAATCGCCCTGCTTCACGACAATATCGGCAACTTTTCCGGTCTTCATGGCCAGCACAACCGGGCAATAAGTACAAGGTTCGCTCCGCCCCCGCAATGCTTCATAACAAACACGCCCTTTAGAATTCCTGATTTTTAAAGGATCTATGTTAAAATCAATCCCGTTATGCCACTTTATCGTGAAATCCGGATTAATAAACTTAATCCCGGAATTAACATTATTCAGGATCAAGGTATTATCCTTCTGAGCCTGTAACAACGCATCTTTAAAACGTTTGGTTTTGAAGAAATAATACAAGGCCAGCAAAAAACCGAACAACAAAAGCAGGAATGCTGCCGCAACCCCCATGATCTGGTATTTATATTCTTCAAAATAAGATAATTTCTTATTATAAAAGACCGCATTTTTTGTTATCGCTTTGTTCAAGAAACTACCTTGATTCAGTTTGATATAATCAAAACAATACTCGTTGGGGATCATTTGCATTCCATTAGCAAGTAAAGCCGTATCTTGTGACTCCAAAGCCAATGCCTGGCGAGCAATATCCTTCCCTATCGTCCTGTATTGTGGAATACATCCCCCGATGGCCCAGTGGCCCAGTCCGATAGAAGTAACCGTGAACGCCGGAACTTTAGGATTGGCCATCATCATAGAATACGTGGCATTTCGCATGAAATAACCATCATTCTTATCCACTCGCCACGTACCCAATAGAATTGCCGTATTTTCCGGCAAACGGGATATTTCATCACACATCGAATAAATCGTATATTTCCGTCCATCCAACAGGATCAAATTTAAATCCGGATATTTCTCTTTCATCTCTTTTTTCACGAAAGCCTGCAAAGAAACACCCCCGTAACTATTGTCCGAAATGAACGCAATATTCTTCGTCTTCGGGTAAAAATCCAACACCAACTGCACGTTTGTCGCAAGATCATACTCGTAAGCAAAACCGAACACGTTAAACTGTCTCACACTATCGGTCACGACATCCACGCTTTCAGCTTCCCAATTCTCCAGATCTTCGCCTTCATGTGGCAACAAAACGGCATTCCGACTCACCATTCCGCCAATTATCGGGACATCCCGGGTTATTAACGTATCCTGTGACAAGTAAGACGTCCAAGCCTCCTGCCCCAACAAAACAATCAACTTCGGTAAATTTTTCCCTGTATACTTAGACAAGATGTCTCCCATTCGATTTTCCCACTGGAAGGCTTCCGAGAAACTCTTACAGTTCATATTCTCGATAGTCACCACGGATTTACCCCCCAACCGATTATACTCATCCATAAATTCGGATATATTACGGGCGGTTTGCGGAGTCTCCGGATTATAGGAACTTATAATCAATATTAAAGAATCTGGAGCAAGAGTCTCACCCTTTGTTGTCCAACTAACGAACAACAACAGACCTAACATGCTTGCATGTATAAAGTACCTATATAGCTTAAAAAGAAATTCCAACATCTTCTAATTGTAACCTCGCAAAGATATTAATTTTCACATAAAATCAACCAAAATTCATGCTTTTCCTACAAAAAGATATATCTTTGACTTAAACCTTAAATGTGCCATTTTATGTCAAACATTTCTTGCATCATTTCTCGCATGGAGAAAGGTGATCAGACCGCGTCTTATATACATTTTGAACAAACTGCCACGTTAAAGCAGATCGTTGCATCCGTGGATTCCCAATACGTTTTTTTCTACACGAAGCATCCGTCTCCCCGCCCCGGAGAATACGCCCAACAACGCTTTCTCCAACTTGCCCAAGCGACAGGAGCCGTCATGCTTTACTCGGACTATTACACGGAACAAAACGGGCAACCCGTTGCACACCCGACAATCGACTACCAATTAGGAAGCGTTAGGGATGATTTTGATTTCGGATCAATACTATTATTCAGAACAGATATTTTAAAAAAGGTTGTAAGCGACATGGATTCGGATTACCAATTTGCCGCACTCTATGACCTGCGTTTACGCCTTTCCCGGGAAGGATTAATTTTCAGAATTCCCGAATTCCTCTATTCGGAAAAAGAATTCGACACCCGACTTTCCGGTGAAAAACAATTTGATTACGTGAATCCCCGTAACCGGGAAGTACAAATTGAAATGGAACAGGCCTTTAGCGCTCACTTAAAAGCAATCGGGGCTTATCTTCCTCCCATTTTCAAAAATCTCCGGTTTCAGGATGAAAATTTCAAGACCGAAGCCTCGGTAATTATTCCCGTGCGTAACCGGGAAAAAACCATCGCGGAAGCCATCCGGTCAGTCTTATCCCAACAAACGAATTTCAATTTCAACATCCTCGTTGTAGACAATCATTCAACAGATGAAACCACATCCATAATTAAAAAGATGGCGCAAAAGCGTCCCCAAATCATTCATATTATCCCTCCCCGTGCGGATCTTGGTATCGGGGGATGCTGGACACATGCTATTATGGACGAACGCTGCGGACGTTTCGCCATTCAACTGGATAGTGATGACTTATATATAAATAATCATATTCTTCAACGTATTGTTGACACATTCCGTAACTGTCAATGTGCCATGGTTATTGGTAGTTACCAAATGGTCAACTTCAAATTGGAAGAAATTCCACCCGGAATTATCGACCACAAAGAATGGACTCCCGACAATGGGCGTAACAATGCGCTCCGAATCAATGGCCTTGGTGCACCCCGTGCTTTCTATACCCCTCTACTCCGGCAGATCAGAATACCCAATGTCAGCTACGGGGAAGATTACGCCACGGCCCTTGCCATTTCTCGGGAATACCAAATCGCCCGTATCTACGAACCCTTATACTTGTGTCGTCGCTGGGATGGCAACTCCGATGCGGATTTAAACATCCAACGGGTAAATGCCAACAACTTCTATAAAGACAAAATTAGAACGATCGAAATACTGGCAAGAAAACAATTGAAAATGGGAAATGAAAAAAAGAGATTCTAAGATTCTGTGATTTCCGATTCTATGATTAAGTGATTATTAAAAACGTTAGCCTTGTGCGAATGGAATCACCTAATCCGAAATCAAAAAATCACAATATCAATAGGATCTAAAATTTAAAATAAAAAGCGTTGGCTTTGTGGGTAGAAATCACGGAATCCGAAATCTTGAAATCACAGAATTCTTAAATCTAAAATTATAATGTTTTTTGACCATTTCACCGAAACACAACTTGCCTCCTGGCCTTTGGCCCGGACAAACTACGAACGTCTGAAAAATGTAGTTTACCGCACGATTGACTTTGACGGTTTTCAAATACGAGTACAATATAACCCGGATCGAATTCTATCTGCCGTGGCAAAAATTGACGAACAATCCATTAAAGCAAGGGCCTGCTTCCTGTGTAAAGAGAACATGCCGTCGGAACAATTAAGTTTTGACTACAACCCGACGTTAGATATACGAGTAAATCCTTACCCTATTTTCGACCATCATTACACGGTTCCGGCCAAACAACATATCCCTCAATTAATCGAGGGACATTTCAACGATATGTTGACCATCGTGCAGACTTATCCGGAATACACGATATTTTATAATGGTCCCCGAAGTGGTGCTTCCGCTCCCGATCATTTCCATTTCCAATTAGCCCCACGCTTCCTCATGCCATTGGAAACAGACGTTCACTCCTGCCGTAAGGAAGTGTTAGCGATCCCTGAATTTCAGGAAACAAGCATAGAAAGTATTCCCAATTACGTACGCAAAAACATCATACTTCATTCCGGGAACCGGGAACAACTGTTTATCGCTTTTGAGAACCTATTAGCTGATATCGGTAAAGTTACTCCCAACGATCCCGAACCCATGATGAATCTATTCGCATGGTATGAAAATCAAGAATGGTGGGTAGTCATCTTTCCCCGACGCCAACATCGTCCGTGGCAATTCTTTGCAGAAGGAGAAGACAACATTCTATTCAGTCCCGGTTGCGTCGACTTCGCCGGACTGATCATCACCCCCCGGGAAAAAGATTTCAACCGCCTGAATGCACCTCTATTGAGAGAACTTTTTGGGCAACTGACCCTTTCCGAAGAGCAATGGCAACAATTCAAACAATTGAAAATGAACGACAAAAACATTCCGAGATTGCCGATTAAATGATTCAGTGATTATTAAAAACGTTAGCCTTGTGCGAATGGTATCACCTAATCGGAAATCATAAATCAAGAAATGAATAGGATTTAAAATTTAACATCTAAAATGAATTGCCCTGTAACCAATAACTCTCCAAAGGAGAATTTCTCTATCGGAATTCTCTTTGCCCCGATAATCTCCTTTCGTCTAAATGGAATTTACCGAAATAACGAACAAATATTCTCAGGAGAATATTCCATTTCCAAAGAAGGAAACAACCTGATATTATACTCTTCTTCCGGCAGCCAAATAATACCGAATAATTTCACATTCATCCCGGAAGATTACGATTCATCAGATTTTGATTTACTCAACGTGATTATCGGAATTAACTTCCATTGGCAACGCACGGAGAATCAAAAATTTAAAGGAACCTTGAAAATCATTGACGAAGAAAAACACCTGACTGCGGTCAACCTACTACCATTGGAAGATTATCTATTGAGCGTGATTTCCTCGGAAATGAGTGCAACATCCTCTTTGGAACTCCTGAAAGCCCATGCCGTCATCTCCCGCAGTTGGCTTATCGCCCAGAAGTTAAAGAATAAAACACTCACAACAGATTATCAATCCTGTATACAGGACAAGCACCGATACATTCGTTGGTATGACCGGGAAGATCACGCCAACTTTGACGTGTGTGCCGATGACCATTGCCAACGCTATCAAGGATGCAGCAAGGCATACACCCCGGCTGTCCGGCAAGCCATAGAAGCCACACGGGGCGAAGTACTTACTTACGAGGGAAAAATCTGTGATGCCCGTTTCTCAAAATGCTGCGGGGGGGTCTCCGAACGCTTTGATAACACGTGGGAACCTGTCAATCATCCCTATCTGACCAAAATCATTGATAGTGATACCTTAACCACGGTTCCCAATCTATCACAAGAAGAGGAAGCAAAAAAATGGATTCTTTCTTCTCCTGATGTATTTTGCAACACACAAGATAAAGAAATCCTATCTAATGTTCTCAATGATTACGACCAAGAAACACGGGATTTCTTCCGTTGGCAAGTCTCCTATACTCCCACGGAACTATCCGCTCTTGTCCTGTCCCGTATCGGAATTGACTTCGGGCTCATCCAATCCATCGAACCCCTCCAAAGAGGTGTTTCCGGCCGGATCATTCAACTCCGAATCAACGGAACTAAAAAAAGCATGGTCATCGGAAAAGAACTAGTTATTCGCAAAGCCTTTTCCAAATCTCACTTATACAGTTCCGCCTTTATCGTAGAAACCGAAAAAGATACGTCAGGAATTCCCATTCGCTTCACGTTCAAAGGAGCCGGTTGGGGACACGGTGTTGGTCTCTGCCAAATCGGAGCCGCCGTAATGAGTGCCAAAGGCTACGGTTACCAAGAAATACTATCACACTATTTCCCCGGAACCAAACTAGAAACAATTGAAAATTGAAAATAAATGGATTCAGTGATTGGCGATTTCATGATTCAGTGATTATTAAAAACGTTAGCCTTGTGCGGATGGAATCACCTAATCGGAAATCATAAATCACTAAATAGATAAAGATCACTTAATCGGAAATCAACAAATCACAGAATCAATAGGATCATGAAATCTAAAATTAACTCATCTCCCTGGGCTTGGATCCCCTCTCTATATTTTGCACAAGGTCTTCCTTATGTAATCGTGATGACATCGGCGGTCATTATGTTCAAACGGCTGGGAATAAACAACACGGATATAGCCCTGTACACCAGTTGGCTTTACTTGCCTTGGGTCATTAAACCTTTATGGAGCCCGTTGGTTGACATCGTGAAAACCAAACGTTGGTGGGTCATTTCCATGCAAATATTGATTGGCGGGGGATTAGCCGGAATTGCCCTCACACTTCCCGGCCCTCATGCCTTCCGTTACTCGTTAGCCTTCATGTGGTTACTGGCTTTTAGTTCCGCCACGCATGATATCGCCGCCGACGGCTTCTACATGCTAGGACTTGACACGAAAAAACAAGCCTTTTTTGTCGGCATACGAAATACGGCCTATCGCCTGGCCATGCTCGCCGGTCAAGGCCTCATCGTCATGTTTGCCGGCTGGCTCGAAAAATCATACACCACCACACTCCCGGAAGAAATCGCTATTCCCAAGGCATGGTCAATAACATTTTATCTATTGGCTGTCATTTTCGTACTTCTTTTTCTCTATCATCAATTCATTCTCCCGAAACCAAAGAATGATATCCCCGTAAAGAACGGTAATCCTCTCAAAGCATTCATTGAAACCTTCGTCACATTCTTCCAAAAGAAAGGAATCATTTCAGCCTTAGCCTTTATCCTTCTTTTCCGTTTTGCCGAATCACAACTCGTGAAAATAGCCTCCCCCTTCCTGTTGGATAATCCCGAAGTCGGAGGCTTAGGATTAAGTACAATCCAAGTCGGTACCATATATGGGGTAGTCGGCCTCATCGCTCTTACAATCGGCGGTATTCTCGGTGGCATTTTCATGGCTCGTCAAGGCCTGAAACATTGGATATGGTGGATGACGGCCGCCATGAACCTCCCTAACCTCGTCTACGTGTATCTCGCTTTTACTCATCCTTCTGATATGTGGCTGATTTCCTCTTGCGTCGCCATCGAACAATTCGGCTACGGCTTCGGGTTTACAGCCCTTACCTTCTTCATGATGCTTTTCAGCAAAGGCCAACAGCAGACCGCACACTATGCCATTTGTACCGGATTCATGGCCCTCGGGATGATGCTTCCCGGAATGATATCCGGGTATGTACAGGAACTCATCGGTTACCAGCATTTTTTCCTTTGGATCATGCTTTGCACTATTCCCAGTTTTATTGCGGTAAAATACGTGAAATCATTAAATCATCTTCACTAAATAATAAGCAACATGATAGAAATTACTTCTTAATAATCCTATCATCGTCTCCGTAAAGAGGACTAAAAACAGCATGATAAATACCAAAGATCATAATATTTTGGTAGATCAACTTATTGCAAGAAAATGAATTGCATACAAAATCTTTTCCCGGTTCCCAAAGTCCATAAAATTTATACCCTCATTGTTCCCTCTATGAGGGTACGTTGTCATTCTTTAATTAATTTCAGATCCGTCACCCCGATCCGGGCTGCCAGCCAGGCAGAGAACTGTTTCTCCTCGGCAGGAGCTAACTGCCGTTCAAAAGCCACGATAGCAATATTCAACGTATCGGTATGTAAAGAATCCACGCTGCTACGAATTATCTTGGATATGGCAATACTCTTCACCGACGGGTAAAGAATCTTCACCTCGGGACTCACCTGCCTCCCTATCGTGTCATACAATAAATAAGAACTCAGCCTTGTCCGCAAACGGCCAATCTCCTCTTCCTGCGATGCGAGCCGCTGTTTATTCTGCATATAATAATCCTGCAACAACATATTACTCACATCATTTTGCATTTCCACGTCCTCTTTACCAAAACCTTGATTAATATACAACGGGATATCACCTAACCCATATTGATGCATTTTTTCTTTTAGAGACACGATCACATCTTCCGATATCTCTTTCCCGATCAACGATACCTCAATTTTCCGATTCGGTTGCTCCGAATCTATATCTTTCCCCACAACCAAGGTATTCGGGAAATTAAACTCATTCTTGATAAAACGGCTCGCATTGGTTTCAAATATATTCGTTCTCACCATATTATAAGTGATATACACACTCGGAACCATGGTCAGAAATATAATGGAGTACACGATCCGTTGCACTTTCTGTTCTCGCACCTTATCCACGAATTTCTTTTTGGAAAAATGCATTAACCTCACTCCCAACGTGGTTGCGAAAGCGATAAACACCGAGTTGATCGTGAAAAGATAAAATGCCCCGAAGAAATAATACAAGTTACCACTCGCCAACCCGAATCCGGCCGTACACAAAGGAGGCATCAACGCCGTGGCAATCGCCACACCGGGGATCACGTTTCCTTTCAACTTGGTCGAAGAAGCCACGATTCCCGCCATACCACCGAAAAAGGCAATTAACACATCGTATATCGTGGGAGTCGTCCGGGCCAACAATTCGGAACGAGCCTCATTCAAGGGTGACAACAAAAAATACAATGTAGAAGTCAACACGCTGAATATCGTGGCTATCAACAGATTTCGAAAAGCTTTCTTGATCAGTTCAAAATCATTGATTCCCACGCCCAACCCGATTCCCATAATCGGCCCCATCAACGGGGAGATCAACATGGCTCCGATAATGACAGCCGTTGAATTCGTGTTCAACCCCAAAGAAGCAACAAACGTCGCAAAAATCAACACCCACAAATTCGTCCCCCGAAACACGATTCCCTTACGAATCGCCTCCACCGTGTCCTCTTCCCGTTCCTGTTCATCTGACGGATCAAGAATTTGACGTAAATACACCCGGAAACGCTGCAATATTGTCATAAAAGCCATTACGATTTTAAATTTTAAATCCTATTAATTTCTTGATTTATGATTTTAGATTAAGTGATCTTATCTATTTAGTGATTTATGATTTCCGATTAGGTGATTCCATCCGCACAAGGCTAACATTTTTAATAATCACTGAATCACGAAATCGACAATCACTGAATCTTTTAATTTTTCCATTTTCATTTGTCCAATTTCGGGTCAAAATTAATAATTTTATTCATTCGAAATTTTAAATTCTAATTATATCAGCCGATATCATACAAAAAAAGCCCGCAAGACTCACGAACTCCATGAATCTCACGACCTTTATAACTTTATCCGTGATTAAAATGTAATCTTCAAATTAACCGAAAAAGTACGTCCGAAACCATAAAAGACCTTAGCCGACTCCTCATCGTGCTTAGCTCCATCCTCGGCATCAGCAATATACTCCTTATCCAAAAGATTATTCACGTTACCGGAAATCATCGCCCCGAAAGTTTTACTTATTGGAAAACGGTAATTGATATTAGCATCCAACACTCCGTACGCCGGCATTCTCCAAGGTGATTCAATAACATTTTCCGCATCCAAATTCATCGTAGGAAACGAGAATTTGGCATAATTTCTCGCAAAATGAGAATAATCAACTCCAACGTGCAAACCTTTTATCGGCTGATAACGCCCGCCAATCGCAAAGGTCGTCTGAGCCGAATTACCCACCTTCACATCTTTCACCTTCACGAAACTCTGGGCATGTTCACCTTCTCCGATATCACTCAATGCCTTACCGTCTTTACCTACAGGCTGTCCGGCTGAATTATAAGCATAACCTTTCCCATCTCCGTTCCAATGCCAATCACCTATTGAAAACATTCCCGTAACCTCAAGATTCGTTAACGGACGCAACACAAAATCCATTTCTATCCCCTGATGCAAAGCATCTATACCTGTCAGATAAGCAAAAGCATCACGATCTTCTTTCACGCCGACTTTAACCGCCTTATCCATCCAAGCCGTCCGGTAAAGATTCACGTTTGCGCTCAACCAAGAGGCTCGGAATCCATATCCTAATTCCATCGAAAACACTTTCTCGTTCATCGCATCCGGGTTAACCACATTACTCACATCATTCTGTAAGAACACACCCCCTTGCATGTGAGGCGGACGGGAGAAATACCCGATATTGGCAAATACGTTATGCTTTTCCGTCAAATTATAATTAGCCCCTCCTTTCAACGTAAAGCCCAGAAAACTCTCCTTGCTTGATTTCGCATCTGCTTTAGAATAATAGAAACGATCCTCTCTCCAATAGGTTGAATTAGAAAGCGACCCGGCCATAAACACGCTCAAATTATCCCGGTTATATTCTCCTTGGGCAAAAAATCCCTCTTGCATCACGAACCCGTCATAATCCCGGAAGATGATATCCCCTTTCTGTAAATGTTCATTCTGCCAATCTGTATCGTCAGCCTTATATTTCACGTTAGCCCGGCTATTATCAATGAAATACTCTCCCCCGTACAAATCAACTAACTCGTTATAATGCTTTCCCTTGTAATAACGTAAATCAATACCACCATATACATCAAAATACTGTCCTAACCGTGTTGTATAAGTAGAAATTAAACCGAACCAATTATGCTCGTTTTTACTCATTGACATTGCCATGAGCGATCCGGTTTTACTGCTCTCGTTCCATTTATAAACACTATCATAGGCAAATGTCTTATCTTCCGCACGATTCTTACCTAGCTCTCCCGCGGTAGTCGTCCCGTACCATGAATTCTTCCATTTTCCTTGTCCGCTATAACCGCCTCCTCTACCGAGAGAAACATAAAACACACTGGATAAACTTGACTTATCATTAATCTCCCAAAGGTGATTCAATGAAATTTGCGGTTTATGATATTTATTATAAGCAGAAACTTTCCGCACCTTCTTCCCATCCCGATTCGCAAAACCGTAAGACGGGTTAAACTTCGTGTCATCCAACTCTTTCCATGACTTGATCGTCATCTTATCATTTCGATTCCGTTGATTATGCCATTGCGGCGCACCAAAAGCTGTAAGCGATAATTGGTGATGCTCTCCCAATTTCTTGGATATATTCACGAAATAAGAATACGCCACGTAATCCGTTCCCTGGATATAACCGTCTCCCCAACTTCTGGAACCTAAAATAGACATTGCCCAACCATTCTTCAACAGCCCGGTAGAAAGATTAAAAGCAACTTTATTATAACCGTCATTACCCACGCCGTAAGCAACCGAGCCTCCGGCCTTAGCATTTGTCGAATTCGTCACGATATTAATTGAACCTCCGACAGAAGGCACCGACACCTTTGAAGCACCCAACCCGCGTTGTACCTGTATAAAACGAGTCACGTCCGCCAAGCCGGACCAATTCGACCAGTAAATACCCCCCCACTCCATCTCGTTCATGGGAACCCCGTTCACCATTACGGCAATATTCTCCGTCTCAAATCCCCGCAAATTAATGCGTCCATCACCGAATGCACCACCCTCTTTCGTTGCATAAACACCCGGTAAAGACTTCAATATTTCCGGGAACTCCTGCGTTGATAATTTCTCTTCAATCTCTCTTGCTGTCACGACAGACAATGCCACCGGAGTCTTTCGATCCACGGCCAAAGACCCCTTAACCACGACATCTGCCAAACTAATATATTCCGGCAACATCCCGACAATACCTAAATCTTCCTTTTTATCCCCGATCACAACCCTCTTTTTCACTTCCAAGTAACCGACACTCCGAAAAATCAACACGATCGTTCCGGATTTCTCCACCTTCAATTCAAAATAACCTTCCGCATCAGCAACAACTCCCACGGTTGTACCTTCAACACTCACCGTGGCTCCCACCAACGCCTCTTTTGTCTGCGAATCAATTATCCGACCTTTGATCTCCCCCTCTGCCATAACTTCCCATGACGTACAAAATAGACAAATAAGCCCACCTAACACCTTCAATAATACGTTACGCATAAATTTTTCTTTTACGAATTACTAACTTGTATCAAAACACCTTCAATTTCCCACTACATAGCATTAATTATGGGAGCGAAGATAGTGATAAAAACAGCATTTCATAGCATTTATTGATTTTTTTTAGGGTCTTACTTTATAAATCAAAAATGACCGGGAAGAAAATATGTTTCTCCCGGTCATCTTTCAATTTTACAACTCCTGATTCTACTTCAACAAATCCGCCAGTTTCGGATTCTTCGCTTTAATCATCCCGTCCGCACTGATCCAATAAACTGTCGGAAGAACTTTTACCTTATAGGCTTTTTCGACCTCGCTCTCTCCGGCTATCGTCAAATCGGCCAATTGCAACCAAGATATTTTATCTTGCTTCACGGCTTCCAACCATTTCTTTTTATCTCTATCCAACGACACGGAAATAACCTGAATACCTTTCTTTTTCAATTCCTTGTAATGCTTATTTAGCTCCTTATTCTGACTCCGACAAGGAGCGCAAAATGATGCCCAAAAATCCAGCAACACCTCTTTTTTCCCCCGGAATGAAGACAAACGGACCTCTTTCCCCCGTTTATCCAACAGCACGAAGTCCGGGGCTTCCCCGGTTAATTGCTCCGCTTTCAACTTCTCGAATTTATTCCAAATTTCTGTTTTCAACTCCGACTCCGGGACCCGATTCCCCAAAGTCTGAACTGCCGCTTGGAACACGTTATAATCATCTTCTAACCAAGACAAATTATCCTTCAACAACTCCAATCCCAACTCGCTTCCTTCCAATGGCTTCAATCCTTCCAACAAAAAGTCGGCTCTTTCCTGCTTTTCCTCTTTTACCTTTTCCCACATCTCAGCTTTCTTCATAACATCCTTGATCTCACGATATTCCTCTACCAGCGTGTTAAATCGTTCGTTAATCTCATCCATTTTCTGCTTGGCAGGAGCGTATCGGTCTCCCAACAAATACTCCTCAACCTTTCTCCTCAGCTCAACACCTCTCAAACTTCTTTCAAGTATAACACCTTCCGGAGAAATAAGCGTGATAAAAGGTATTCCATTAAAATTATACAACTTCCACGTGATCCCCTCAATATCCGACAATTGTAGATATTGAACTTGCTCTTCTTTCACAGCCTGCCGCCATTCTTGGTCATTTTGATCAACCGAAACACCTATCACCACCAATCCCTTGTCTGCAAAAGAGTTATATACTTGTTTTATATTCGGAATCTCTTTTCGACACGGACCACACCAAGAAGCCCAAAAATCAATCAATACATATTTCCCTCTAAAAGAAGATAACTTCACTAAATTCCCCTCCAAATCTTTTAATTCAAATTCCGGTGCCATACTTCCCACGGCAGAAGCTTTTACTTGGGCAATCCGTTTTTTCATCTTCAAGATCGGGTAAGACTCCTGAACTCCCGCTCCAAACTGACTGATAAGCTTCTCCAAAACATCGACAGATGCCCCGCCATAGTGATTGCCCACAATCACCGCCAACATCTTACTATCCCGATTCTCCGGAATCATGGCTAAAAACGCTTCCGATTGCTTTACGCTTAAAGAATCCATTCGCCGAGACGCTTGTTTCAGAATTCGGAAATTTTCATCCGTCTGATTCACATCGTTATACTCATGAAAAGCTATATTATAAACATTTATAGCCTCATTCAACGCCTTGCGATACGGATTCTCTTCAACAAATGCCAAATATTCCGACATGGCGGGTGACCCCTTTATCCATTCCCTCTGCAAATTTCCATCTTTTATCTTCGCCTCGATTTGAATATTTTCCGTGTCAATAAAAAACTGTATCACCGGCACTTTCTGCGAGAATTCCAAACCTCCCAACGAAGGAAGATACAGGAAATAAGGGCGGGCATCCCCCACTTCCACTTTTGCCGTCAGTTCAAAACGATCTTTATTCCCTTTCACCCGCACGATCTCGGTTTTATAGTCCGAATCCAATAACACAACTTCCCGTCCTGCCAACCCAACAATCTTACCCCACACTTTCACTTGCTTTACCTCACCATGTAACAAGATCGGCAGCAACATAACAATACAAACAAACAATAAAATTCCCTTTTTCATAAAATTAAATTTATAGAGTGACAGCCCGAGTAAAAAAATACTCCGGAAACTCGGGCTTTAATAAAACAAACAACTATCTTGGATTCTGCTCGATATGATTGTTCAACAACCGTACCTTCGCCGCAATCGGGAACATATACCGGTTAGAATTGGGCTCCAGCGTGTAGGTCATTTCTCCGAATTGACGGGTAAGCGTCCGGGTATAAATTCCCTCTTTCGCAAGCCGCTTCATATCAAAGAAACGTACCCCGTTGAACACCAATTCACGCTGCCGCTCTTCCAGCACCACCTCCAACAATTTATCCCCACTTACCCGTGGCAAATCGGAATACTTATCCGCAGCGATCCTTTTCTTACGCAATGCATTTAACACGTCCAATGCGCCCGGATCTTTCTTTCGTGCCAGGCATTCCGCCTTGATCAACATCATCTCAGGCACTCCGATATTATAATCTAAATCCTGCAAAATCGCCGGATAAGGATCCTTACTCGGTTTACCATCCCACCCGATAGTGGTAAAATTGAATTTATAACGCAAATCAGCTTCCGTATCAAAGACTTTCAGTAATTCCGGTGACACAAGAGAAGAACTAATAATACCGCTATAAGCAGCAGAACGGTACATGATCATTTCCGGAGAATACTCCGGAAGAGGACGATTATTAATGCCCCCATACGGATTATTCTCGTCATTAAAACTAAAAGTATTATAATCCAGCAACTCACTATTCAACTTTAATGCCTCCTCCGCATTTTCCAACGCTGCCTCATAATTCCCGAAGAAAAGATTTACCCGAGCTGCCAACCCGTAGGCCGCCATACGAGGAATATGATACTCCGAAACACTTTCCTCCGGCAAGTCCATCGCCACATCCTTCAAATCTTCCAGTATTTGCGCGACAACCTTGTCGGAAGTCGCCCGACTTACCTTAGCATTCAAATCTGGCTCCAACACTAACGGCACGCTCAAATCCGCATTTGCCGTTTCCGGGTCATAAGCAGGCGCGTAACAAGAATGCAGAAACCAGTAATAAAACGCTCGGTTCACTTTCGCCTCCGCCATCACCTGTGCCTTGTAAGCGTCCGACCCTTCATTCACCCCGGGAACTTCACTCAAAACCAAATTACAAGTATATATAATTGCATATGCTTCATTCCAAGTCATATCATCCTCCTCTGCCCGATAAAATTCTTCCTGCCAAGTATAAGCTTTTCCCTTATCGGACAAGATATAAGATGTGAGATAGTCGTCTTTTACAAAAATATTATCACTACACATCTCCATCAAAGGGTAAGCTGCCGACACATTAATTGGGTCACCTATCAACTCGTCAAAATCCTGCACTTTACTCGGGATCAATTTCCCTTTTGGCGTTACGTCTAAAAAAGAATCACACCCGTATAACAAAACAGTCGCTAAAACTATAGCATATATCTTTTTCATAACATCCTTATTTTGATTTTAAAACTCAACTCTCAAACCAAACGTGAAAGAGGGGGCTTCACTCAATCCTAACGTTCCACGAACGGGATCTACCGCCTCTGGGTCAAAATTTTCTTTATTTCTCGTCCACATCCACACCGTGTTTGCTTGTGCCGTTAAACTTACCCGGGCAAACGGGGATTTCTTAACCAACAGTTGGGGTAATTCATAATTTAAAGTAATCTCCCGCAACCGGATAAAATCTCCCTTCCGCACGCTATTGGAAGAATAAGTAGCCAAACTAGCCCTGTCATTATTCCAGTACTCCTTGGTTCGGATTGCCGGAATATCCGTTACAGCCTCATCTCCCGGCTTCATCCAACGTTTGCTGACAAACGCACTTAAATTCGCGGTAGAACCTTTCGCTGCAGAACCGGCATCCATCGTCGGGTAAGCAACCCGGAACACGTGACCGAAGTTATAGATAAAAGAAAACATCAACGTCAAATTCTTGTACTTGAAATCCGTCGAAAGACTCCCGCTATATTTCGGGCGGTAAGTACCATTACATTCTACCGACTCTGCCACGGGCACATCGGTTTTGTTCCCTTCCGCATCATAAGTCAAAGGATTCCCGTTCTCATCCAACCCCGCCCAACGATAACTCCACAACGCCTCTCTCGGGTAGCCTGCCATAAATTCTGTCAGTCCATGCGTAAGGTTATAAGCCGGGTTACTATCCAAAATAGCATTCTTCGTGATCTTATTTTTATTATACCCGAACACGAAATTCACAGCCCACCGGAAATCTTGCAATCTCAACACCTCCGCGTTCAACTGCATCTCAAAACCCTTATTCCACATATTGGCACCATTGATATATCCCCCGTCAAAACCAAGGGTCGGGTCTAGTTGTATATTCCCCAACAAATCATAGCTGCGCTTATCGTAGTACTCCAACGCCAAAACAAAACGATGAAACAATTCCATCTCCATACCGATATTCAACGTCTTCGTTCGTTCCCATCTCAATTTCGGATTGGGCGCATTAGAAACCCTTGCATAATAAGCGCCAATCGCACTATTAAATAATCTACGCACGGTCAACAATGGCGTGGACGAACCACTTCTGTCAAAGTTACCCGTTAACCCGTAAGTAACACGAGGCGTCAAACGGTTTATGACTTTAGAATGAAAAAAGTCTTCGTTATGCACGTTCCAGCTCAATCCGACAGACCACAATGGATTACGGCGGTACTTTTTCGCAGCTCCAAACAAATTGGATTCATCCACCCGGAATGTTCCGCTCAACGTGTAACGCGAATCATACGTATAAACCGCAGAACCGTAATAGGATACTTCCCGGTTATCCCGGTATGAAAAACCATTATACGAATCAGCAAAATACCCGTGCCACCCGTTCCAAGCATAAATACCCTCCTTTGCCAATGCCTGCTCATCGAACAACTGATATGTCAGCAATTCATCATCATACCCCAATCTACGATAATTACTTGATTCACTAGTACGCTTACGCAGTTCAAAACCCCCGACAACATTCACGTAATGTTCACCCTCTTTTCCGAAAGCCCGATTCAGTACTCCTCCCACCTTTAAAGCATGAGCGGTTAAATCCGTGTTTGTCACGTCTAAAATATCCCCCATTGGCAAATGATTCACAAGTTCACCATTTTCCACGTTTGTCATATAATTCAACAAGTCCCGCACATAATAAGATTCTTCGTCCCGAAGATTTTTATTCTTGCTATGTATCCGCTCGTACTGATAATCCATATTTACCAACAAACCGTCACAAACCGTCACATCAAGCCCCACTTTCGTCCGTAAACCGAACTTGCTCGTTTTGTTATTTGCCAAGTCTACCTCATCCAACATGTTGAAACCGTAATCTTTATACCCTTGTTCCATCAACTCCTGATTCTTAACGATATTGAATTTAGCATAATCCTTCACCCGATTTCCCGCTTCATCCACCAACAACTGGTAAGGCTGAATCGAGCGAATTTCATTTTCCACGTCATACCCTAAATTTTCCTTGCCGTATACCGCATTAATATCCGCACGTACTTTGACTCTTGGCGTAACCGAGTAACTATTCTTGGATAAAATATTGAGTGTCGAATTCTCACTTCCATCCTTGTACACAGAATTTTCGCCCGTATAACTTCCTGACAAAAAATACGAAAACACCTCACTCCCACCAGACAAAGCCAACGTATGATTATGTCTTACAGCCGAGCGCAATAATTTATCTTCAATCTGCTTTTTGTTAGAAATCGTCCCCAAGGCTGCCAACTTCTCTTCCAACTCCGCACGACTGATTTTATTATTCTCGTAGTCAAAAATCAACCCGTACGAAGGTGAATACCCATAGGCTCTCCCGTTATACGTGCTGCCATGTATCAATCCTTTGTCAAACACCTCCAAATCATAATCCACCACCGTCTTCGAGTCCGCCCGGTTCAGATCGTCAAAATCCGGTTTCATCATCAAATTCACGTTTCCGGAATACGACAGTCTACCTCTTCCCACCGCACCTTTCTTCATCTCGATCACGATCACCCCATTCGCCGCACGCGTACCCCAAATTGCGGCGGCCGCAGCATCTTTCAGTACGGTGATACGCTCCACCAAATCCATATTCTCCGGCAACTCGTCCACCTCGAACCCATCCACTATATACAATGGCTTCGTGCCTACCTTCTCCGAAATCGTGCTACCGCCCCGAATACGCACATCATTATTGTAAATCGTCAAACCGGGGACCTGACCTTCCAACAACCGATTCAACCCGGCACTCCCCCTCAACTCTATCTCCCGCTGAGAAATCGAAGAAAACGATCCGGTCGTGTTCACCTTCTTCAAAGTCTGGTAACCCGTACAAATCACCTCTTCCATTTCCTCTACATCCGGTTCCAAAAAAACAATCAATTCCGCCTGTTTCCCAACTTTCACCTCCCGGGACTTCATCCCGATAAAAGAAAACGACAACACGATCGTGTCTTGTTTAGACAACTCCAACCGGAATTTTCCCGAAGCATCCGTTGCCGTACCGATCATCGTACCTTTCAACATAACGGTTACCCCCGGTAATATATCCCCGCCTTTCTCCTTCACGATTCCCGTGATCACGATTTTCTTCGGCACATTCTCTTTCACCCGGGGCGTGATCACGATCACGTTATCAACCACCCGGTAAGATAACGGTATCCCCTTCAATATTTCTTCCAACATCTCCACCATACTCACCTCCTTCACGGAAAAACTCACCTTGTAGCGATTCACCTCGTTATCATTGTAGAAAAACTCGTAATCACTCACCCGTCCCAACTCTTTCAGAACGGAAAGTAAATTCTCAGACTTCTTCTCCATCGTCAATTTCGTGTTTTGAGAATAGCTCATCGCCGAAACCGACAACATGGTACATAACAGCAAACAAGAACAAATCTTCATAACCAATAACATTTTTCGCAGGACATGGTCATCCCAGACCCACAAGTTTGATTTTTTTTTCATAACTTTGTTGAGTTAAATTGTTTTACAGAATCAATTTACATGATACACGAGAGGTGCTACGAACACCTTTCGTGTTTTTTTATCGTATTATCACTACATCGTCTTTTACTTCAAAAGAAATATTTGTTGTCATTTCCATGATCTTCAACACCTTGGATATATCCTCGTATTTCGGGATCGTACCTGAGAAAATCTTCTCTTTCATTCCCGGATTCTCGATTCGGAAATCAACATTATACCAGCGGGCAAGGCGGCGCAACACGGTTTCCAAGCCTTCACTCTCGAACGAGAAACGATCTTTAATCCAAGAAGTGTACAATTTGGTATTCACCTGTCGCACGTCCATCCGATGGTTTGTCCACACCCCTTGCTCCCCGGGCGACAACCTGACAGCTTGCTCCAATCCCTCCGCGTTCAATTCTACACGTCCCTCAACCAAAGTTGTCGTCACCGCACTCTCGTCCGGGTACGCAGACACATTGAAGGAAGTCCCCAGCACCCGCACATCCATGTCCCGAGTAACTACCACAAAAGGATGCTCCTGATCATGTGCTACCTGAAAATACGCTTCTCCCACGAGTTCCACCCTTCGCGTATCCCCGGTAAAATGGACCGGGTAACGCAACTCGGAAGCACTATTCATCCACACCTCCGTCCCGTCATCCAACATGAGTTTGTATTCCCCCCCTCTAGGTACTCGCAGGGTATGAAACGATGGAACCCGAGAATTCTCGGTCAACAGGTATTTCAAATTACCACTTTCATCTATCACTAACCTTTCCCGTTCCCCGACCACGATTGTCGTGTCTTTCATTCCCATCAATGGCAACAAATTACCGTCTTCCAACATCAGCACCGCCCGTGTCTCCCCGGGATGAATCGTGACAGGCACGGCTTCTGCTATTTTCACCCCATCCTCCTTCGGCTGCAACAACCCTATTATACCCGCTAACAACAACACCGCTGCCGCGGCAGCATAAGCGACCAGCTTTCTCGACAGACTTCTCTTCTTCGCCTTTTGTTGTCCCATCTCTACCACCAACTGTTTCCAACGTTTTCCCGTATCAAAAGAAGCAAACAAGCGGACATCATCCCATACAACCTTTTTATCCCGCAACTCCTCCACCAACCGACGATGATTTTCATTCTCCTCCATCCACTCCCGAAGTACGTCCGACTCCTTCCCTGAGAGTTCATTTCTCAAGTAAGCAGTTATCAATTCGTGTATCTCTTTTTGCATATCATTTCATTTTACACCTGAAACACACTCGATCGACAAATAGGTGACAAGAGTATGAAAAAAAATTACTTTGAGAATAAAAGAATAAATACAAATTATAATCCGGGAAAGAATATGCCCACGTACACAAATAAATCCCCCAACCGAGTTCGCAAATAAGATTTCGCACGCTGCTTCTGGGTTTTTATGGTATTCAGAGAAATATCCAATTCCTCGGCAATCTTCTTATCTTCCTGTCCGTCCACGTACGAACGTCGAAAAATATCCTTGCATTTCTCCGGCAACTCGTCAATCGCACTGAAAAGCTCGGCAACCACTTCCGCCCGGATCTGCTGGCACAAGAAATAATCCTCATCCAACTCTTCCCGATGAAGATTTTTGTAATTCCGATCCCGGATTTCCAAATCCCGGAGATAATTCAAACAACGATGTTGCACGCTATTGTACAAAAAAGTTTTGACCGTTTTTAAGTTAGGGAATCCGCTACGATTCATTTTCCACAACGAGAGAAAAACCTCCTGCACGATATCTTCCGCCTCCGAGTCATCCCGGACAATACGAGTCGCGAAAAAGCATAACGGCTTATGATACATCTCAAACACCCGCTGAAAAGCATCTTGCTCGCCCCGTTCCAAACACTGTATAAACTCTGCTGACTGAATGTCAATATTCATCATTTCCCGGTACCAAAAACATCATAAATAACTCATCTTAGTCAAAATAAATATAATTGATCTCAATTCAGAGAAGTGAATTACCCAACGCTCATGCATCTATCAATCATTTATTTTTCACAAATATATAGATAAAACCGGAAATTAAAGCAATATAAAATAAGATAGTTCTACTCTGCAATAGCCCAATAACAACAAAAATGAGGCTCTTTCGAAGCCTCATTCCCATTTCTAACAAATCTAGTTATTTCAAATAACCTTGGTTACTTTTTTCTTCATAATGACATTCACCTCGGGCAACATTACCGGACCGTAGGTTGCATCCTTGCTTTCTACTTTCTGGCCGTGAACAACTTTAACATCTGTTCCCATACTCTCTTGTTCTGCTAAAGCGCACACGATACTCTCTGCCTTACTATGACTCAAACTACGTCCGCCTAAAAACAACGTGAAAGCGGCAACGCAAATTATTATTATATACTTCATCATCTTATTTATACTTTAAAAATTAAACTTAATGTCCTCTTGGACTCTTGTTGCTGTCCTTTATCGACAATACAAAAGTACGACACTTCCGTCCGCTAGTAAAATTATTCCCGTTAGATTTTAGTTGTCAGAAGGTTAAATATATGTTAGGTAAAAAAAGGGGAATTATTTTTTAAGAAAAACAATTTACCGGGCATTCACCCGCCAATCCTAGGGAATCCAAGCCTTTCCACGCCATCCGAGTGCGTTAACGAAATCATAATTCACCCCGGGTATCTGAAATTTTATAACATTAGCACGTGACGAAAGTAAATCATAAAATAATTTTATCTTTGCATTCATGAAGGAAGATAATCAGACTATTTTAGACGTTTTCAAAAAAAATAGGGAAAACGGGATGAAAATGTTATTCAAACGTTACTATTCTTCATTAGTCGTTTATGCCCAAGGCAAAATAAAAGACAGGGGAACAGCTGAAGACCTCGTGCAAAATTTTTATTTACGCTTATGGGAAAATGATTATCTAAAATATACCAACCCGACGACATTGGAATCGTATCTTTATTCTTCTATCCGGAATGCTTGTTACACCTATGGACACCAAAAAGATATATTGAGAGACAGTATTGATTACGAGGGGATTGACGTTGCCATCGAGACGGCTGAAACAATAAATCAAAAAATGGTTGAACAGGTGGAGATCGTCATTCAAAAATTACCGAAACAAACTCAAGAGGTCGTGAGGTGTATCTTGATGCGCAACATGAAATACCAAGAAACGGCGAACGAATTAAATATTTCGCTAAACACGGTCAAAACATTATTGAAAAACGGCATGCGTTTTCTAAGAGAGGAATTGAGGAAAAATCAGGAAATGTTGCTTCTATTCATGTTATGGCAAAACACGAATGCTCTACCTGACTCATTGCAAAATAACCTGTTAGCAGATTAAAAATCTATTATTCGAATATTATTTTCATTTTTTTTCAAAAAAAATATTTTTTGATTCACCCGTTTTTACTTTTCCCCAGTCTTCTTTATGAAGCAGGTTCATAAAAATAACATTATGGATATAGAAGATTTGATTTACCGTATTTTAGCAGGAGAAGCGACAGAAGAGGAGCGTGACGAAGTAAAGAAGTGGCTGGCCGAAAACGAGGAACATCGAGCATTGTACAGGGATATCGAGCGGACATGGTACAAATGTGAATATGCCGGATACTGGCAGGAGGAGACAGAAGCTACATGGATGACGTTGAAAACGAAACATCAATCCCGTCAATACAAAAAATGGCTCTGGAGAGGAGGAAGCGTAGCCGCCGCAGTACTTCTCTTATTGGGAATGAGTATATTATTACTTGATGACAAAGAAGAAGAAAAAACAATTGTAGCACAAGTCAAGCAAGCCCCAGATTCCGGAACAGTATTATTGCTTTCTACCGGAGAAAAAATCATATTAGAAGAAAAAACCGACACGATCTGGGTTAACGGTACCGATATTCAAACAAAAGGCAGAACCGTAAGCCGCGGGCAACAGGCGAAAGCTGCAAACTCCGGCGAATTGGTGTACAACGAATTAATCGTACCGATAGGCGGAGCCAATCGGTTATATCTTCCGGACGGTACAATGGTATATCTCAATGCTTCGTCACGTCTGAAATTTCCGATTCAATTTACCGGAGAAAAAAGGGAAGTGATACTAGAGGGGGAAGGATATTTTGAAGTTGCACCTGATACCCATAAACCATTCGTGGTACACACCCCGACAGTGGATGTCAAGGTATTGGGAACCTGTTTCAACATCATGGCATACGCGACCGATCCCCGGACGGAAGTAACCCTGGTTTCAGGGAAAGTAGATGTGAATACAGGGGTATACCGGGAAGTATTACAACCGGCACAGCAATTCGTGCTGGATAATGCCAGCCAACAACACGAGGTGAAAGAGGTAGATGTATCTACCTACATCGGCTGGAAAGAGGGGGTGTTAAATTTCAAGGCCATGCCGTTGGAAGAATTGTGCAAGCGTCTGGGTCGCTGGTATAATATCGGATTCCAATTTACCCGGGAGGACATGAAACACTTGAAGTTCACGGGAGCTGTCAGGAAAGACTATGATATCGGGTATATCCTGACCATGCTAGAGGCAATGACGGACGTGACTTTCAAACAAGAAGGGGATCAAGTTATAGTGAATAAGAAATAATAAAAATATCCCTCGGGGAAATTAATACCGGATGATGTATTGGATCCACGATTCCGGCATCGTTTCTCCCCGGGAACATTGATTAATTAATTACAAATGTATGAAAAAGAAAGATGTTTTATGGCTTATTTCTTTGAAAAATAAGCCGAGAGGAAAATTATTTTGTTTTTCGTTTCTAGTTACGCTGTGCTTGTTTTCGACAAACGTGACGGCCCAGCAAAAAATCACGATGAATTTGGGTAAAACAACTTTAGGTGTTGTTTTGGAAGAAATTCAAAAACAGACGGGTAAAAC
>ENA-UEPH01000541-UEPH01000541.1-human-gut-metagenome-genome-assembly--contig:-NODE-541-length-43395-cov-14.555104_pt1 | contig 43395 bp, 35 predicted proteins | sample MGYA00242891_ERZ507898 | MGnify/ENA primary metagenome ERZ507898 (study PRJEB26167, sample SAMN06115411) | human gut metagenome | host: Homo sapiens | place: China:Guizhou | collected 2014-10-15...
GTTCATCCCCAAGCCATGCGAAGTCATCGATGTATGTATAATTTAAATTGATCTCTTTTCCGGCAGAATAGTACTCGGCCAGCTTTTCGTAATCAGGGAGCTGTAGCTGCGCGATTTGAGTAACATGACCAGCCTCATCCTTTTGGTAAATCGCTGCACTGATGCCGGAGCCGACATTTGAAACCGTTGACGGGTAGATGCCTTCCGTCTGTCTGTTTGTGATTTTCTTCTTCCAGATCCAAAACTCCTGATTTGGATTTTCGACTTTTTCAACAAAAATTTGCATGATACGCTCCTTGCGGCCTTTGTAAAAATGATTTGCGCGTGGGTGAAAAGACGGCCAATATGACGGTAACGGGACGCATGCGCGTCCCGTTACCGTTGTTTTCTATGCGGTTTTGCGCGGCGCGGACGGCGCGGGGCAGGGGGGGAGATCAGCCGTCCAGACCGGCTTTCAGGGCTTCCATCGTTCGCCGCAGTTCTTCCAGATTGGCAAGGCAGGTGTCCAGCTTTTTCCGGGCGGTGGTGCGGTCCACGTCGGCGGAGAGATCCAGCGCCTTCAGCTGGGCGGTGGAGCGGCGGACGTCCCGGCCAAAGGAATCCACCGTCCGCAGAGGATTGGCGGCCGGGGCGGGCTTGGGCGGAGGCGGGGGCAGCTCGGCGGCCATCACCCGGCGGTGTCCGCTGATGATGCGCCATGTGTTCTCGCCGTCGGGCGTGACCACGATGTCCTCCAAAAAGCCGTCCTGCTCCACTTTCCGCAGAATGTGGCCAAGATTATCCTATCATGACACAATCAAATTGACAAAGAGAAGTTCACCTCTAAGCCGTAAAAAATGGCCTAAAAGGGGAAGCTCACTTTGTCAAAATAACCAAAATAACTAGAGGCCGTCTGCTTGAATGTAAAAGTGAAGTTCCCTATGTAATATACTCTGGAAAGAGAACTGCCGTAGATACCCCTCAAAATGCGTTTTAGAGGCATATAACAGGTAAGAGCCAGGGAATTGCAGTATTTTTATGAGGTAAGCGCCAATTTTAGGCATAGCAAAGCAGACCGGATAAAGGCTCCCGTTGTCAAAGTGAGCTTCACCCCGCCATTACTACCTATGGCGGCCACAGTCTGCCTAAGTAATGGGGCAGCTAAATAAAATTGGAAGAGGATTCCGCCCGTGATAAACTATGATCTTACGGTTTCAGCAAACGAGGCTTAAGCATTACATCATCTGCTGGGATCGGTTGAATTCCTGTTACCCGGAAGAGTTCTCGAAACTCATCGGATGCTGCCAGTTCAATTGGCGCCTTACCATTGTACTGGAGCCGCTTGGTGTTGTTAATGTGGTTAGCAAGAATAGTAAAATCTTCCTGCGTATACGGATCTAAACTCTTCCCCTTGGGAATCACATATCGAATATATTCATGGTTTTTTTCAATGTGCGCCTTCTGCCAAGACGCCTGCGGGTCACAATAAAAGATCTTTGTCCGGTTCGCACCGTCTATCGTGCGCTCCATCTCAAGGGTATACTTAAATTCACTACCATTGTCTGTTAAAATCACAGGAAAGAGTTTGCGAAAGGTTTTAAGTCCCAATGCACTGGTCAACCAATCGAAATGCTCCACCACTGAATTGGCCTTTCCATCACGCATAAGGAAAATCAGCATCAAGCTCTGTTGTACGAACAGCATAGTAAGCATTCTTTTTCCTTTTCCCTGTGTTCCGAGAACGGTATCCATCTCAACATAGTTTGTGCCAGGATGCTTCTTTAAATAGGCTAAAAAGTCTTCATACGTCCTGGTTTCACGGAATTTCTTGTTTGTAATCGTATCAATGGCCTTTTTCTGTTTTCTTCTTTGACGATAAGAGACTTTCCGGCGCAGATCCAGATTTCCAACACCGAGCATACCGGCATCGATATAGCGATACAATGTCCGTTCAGATACCGGGATCTTGTCTCTGTGCGTAGAATAAATGTGGGTCAAGGGCTGGCCTTTCTTGATCAGAGGAGTCACCAACTTGTCCAGAGCAGCCAACTCATCCCCGTGTGTTTGCGGTTTGCTGCGAGACTCTGAATAACGCCTCATAGCAACAGCATGTGCCTGTGTGGCAACATAGTAGGCGCGATCACAGACACAGCCTCTCCGCAACTGGCAGACATTGCAAACATATGGAGGAGATTGGATACGCATACAGGAGAGTGGGGAATAGGCAGGGCAGAGCGTTCTGCAATCGATTTTTCTGCAAAATACACATTCCTGTCTGCAAAGGAAATCCCCGCAAACGCATTGACGTGTGCATTCTGCAGCGAATCTGCAATCCTTACCATTGAACTTGGGCGCAATTGACAAGGTGCAGTTACGCCGAATTTCTGCTGAAACAGATCTTGCAGTTGATCCGATCTCTTTTGCGATTTGGGAAAAAGGCGCTCTTCGATAAATTCCAGCTTCAATAGCAGTTCGTTCAGATAATCCAAAGCGACTCATAAGTACCTACTTTCCGCAGAATGTGGCCAAGATTATCCTATCATGACACACGAAACGGGGCAACATTATTGACAAGGTGAACAGCAGGGGCAGGTACAAAAAAAGAGTTAAAATGATAAGTTCACTTTGTCAAAATAACCTAGAGGCCGTCTTAGGTCTCATTGATAGCAATTGAACAAAATGATATTTTTGTTCAATTAAGGGAAGGGCGAGCCAGGGAAGGGGGGTGACAGTTGTTATTTTGACAAAGTGAACGTCTCCCCCGCTTAGGTGCTTTACCCTCTTTTTACGCTTGCCATACACGCACCGTCAGTATTTCTTGGGAAAATTCGCCTTTCCTAATTGCCAGAGATATTGGTCGATTTCCTTTACGGTATATGATTGCAATACATATAGTTCTGTCTGCGGTTTTGAATCGAATGAGCAGACAACCACTGCCTGTGTAACCATGATCTCTCCCGCAAGCTCATTTCGCAGGCTCCTCTGCCAACGCATGAACGTGCTGTAGCCGATTCCATGCTCCCGGCACCATTGCCGCTTTGGCATACCGCTTCCGTTGTACGCTTTTATGATTTCGATACATCTCTCTTTTTTCAGGGTTTGAAACTCGTCCGGCATTCCTGAGACCTCCTTGAGGCTTTTGGTACCGATGGGGCTTTTGATACCTCGGTCTCAATTATCTCATCTCTACTTTGATCTTGCCAGACGGTGGATTATGAGGCGCTTACTCTGAGGCCGGGTGGCCATCATTGGTTTCAGCGGTGCAAAATGTGTCCCGCGTTTTACAAAAACGGCAGCAGTTCACAGCAAACAGCCCCGGTCCCCTGTGAAAGGGACCGGAGCTGTTTTTTCGTCACTTCATGGAGCGTGTCAGGAACGCGGCGATCTGGGCTCTCGTGCAGGTGGCGGTGGGGTCGAAGCGACCGCCGCCCACGCCGGTGGTGATGCCGTTCTCGATGGCCCAAGCCACGGCCTGCGCATAGTAGCTGTCGGCGGAAACGTCGGTAAATGTGGCCTCAGTCGCAGGAGCGGGTTGGCCCACGGCCCGCCACAGCATCGTCACCATCTGCGCGCGATTGATGGCGGCGTTGGGGTTCGCGCCGTCGGAAATGCCCTTGGCTTTGGCCCAATTCTGAGCGTCCTCAAACCAAGTGTTGCCGCCGGTCAAGTCTGCGTCATTCTGGCGGGCGAGGATCGTCCAAAGCTGCGCTCGGGTAGTGGAATTGTTAGGGGCGTAAATGGAATCGTTCATGCCGTTCACCAGCCCACGGGCGCTGACGAAGTCGATGGCGTCCTTGGCCCAGTGGTCTTGCGTGTCGATAAAGCCCTTGGAATTGTCGATGATCTTCACCGTGGCATTGCCGTCCACGGTGAGCCGGATGCCGCCCTCCGTGGGAATGGAGTCCTTCAAGATCTCCTCCGTACCGTCGGGGTGGACGAGGACTGCCACCGTGCCGGGGGTCGCGTTGGAAACGGGAATTTCCACCTTCGTTTCGCCTGTGCCCTTGGGCAGTTCCACCTTGACGGTGGGGGCGGTATTGCTGTTGCGGGAAGCCTCCACCTCCACGGGAGCCTTCACCGCCTCGCCGTTCTTCTTGGCATCCTCCACGGCCTTGCTGCTGACCTTCGCCTCCGCCGCCGTCTTGCTTTCACCGTTCTCGATGGTGGTGACGGTCATTCCGGTAGAGCCGTTGGCTGTGGTGGTTTTGGTGGTCTCCGTGCCGGATGTCACGCCGTTTTTGTCGGTCTTGGTCTCCGACTTCGTTTCAGACTTCGTACCGTCCTTGGAGGTGATGGTCTCGGTCTTGCTTTCCGTCACCGTGCCGTCCTTCTTGGTCTCGGTCCGGGTCTCGCTTTCGACCTTCGAGCCGTCCTTGTTGGTCACGGTCTCGGACTTTGTTTCGGCTTTCGTTCCGTCCGGTTTCGTCTCCGCTTTCGTCTCGGTCTTGGTCACGGAGCCGTCCTTGCCGGTGGTGGTCTCCACCTTGGTGCCGTCGGGTTTGGTGACCGTCTCCACCTTCGTACCGTCGGGCTTGGTGGCGGTCTCAGGCTTGGTGGGTGTCGTGCTGCTGGAGCCGCCGCCACCACCGGAGGAAGAACCGCCGGAACTGCCGCCCGTAGAGCCGCCGGGCTGAGAGGGCGTGGTATCGCCGGTCACGGTGACCTTGCAGACCGCGGATTTGCCCGAACCGTCCGCCGCGGTGGCGGTGATCGTCGCGGCACCTGCCTTGACCGCCGTCACGGTACCGTCAGCGGCTACGATGGCAACATCCTCGTCAGAGGACGCCCAATTCAAAGCCTTGTTGGCGGCGTTCCCGGGCGTGACCGTGGCGGTCAGCGTTTCGCTGTTTCCAACAGAGATCGAAGTTTCCGCCTTGTTAAGCGTGATTTGGGAAACAGGGACGGTCTCGGGCGTCACGGTGCGGACGTAGCCGCAGACGTTACAGGTGGTGTCCGCGTCATCGGTGTAGACGTGCGCCGCTTTGTCCTTGATGCTTTCGGACTGATTCGGGCACGCCGCGTCGGTGCATTCGTGCCAGTGGTTCGCGGCATCATGGCTCCAATCGCCGTAGCGGTGCTCATGCGCGGGCGGCGTGGTATCGCCGGTAACGGTGACCGTGCAGGTGGCGGATTTGCCCGAACCGTCCGTCGCGGTGGCGGTGATCGTCGCGGTACCAATCGCCAGTGCCTTCACAGTGCCGTCAGCGGCCACCGTTGCAACGGAGGCGTCAGAGGACGCCCACTTCAAAGCCTTGTTGGCGGCGTTCTCGGGCGCGACCGTGGCGGTCAGCGTTTCGCTGTTTCCAACAGAGATCGAAGTTTCCGCCTTGTTAAGCGTGATTTGGGAGACAGGGACGGCCTCTGGCGTCACGGTACGGACATAGCCGCAGATGTTGCAGGTGGTGTCCGCGTCATCGTCGTAGATGTGCGCCGCTTTGTCCTTGATGCTTTCGGACTGTTCCGGGCAGTCCGCATCGGTGCATTCGTGCCAGTGGTTCGTACCGTCCTTGCTCCAATCGCCGTAGCGGTGTTCATGCGCGGGCGGGGTCACGGTGAGCGTCGCGGGCTCGGAGTATACGGGAGGCGTGCTCACGCGGTCACTGCCCGTATGGTTGTTCGTGTTCCAGAGCACACAGCGGAACAACTGGCCGCTCTGTGCCGCCGTGACGGACGGGATCGTATAGCTGGGAATGTAGTTCCAATCGTCCTCCATATAGCTTTTGCCGCCGGCGCCTTCGATGTCCGTCCAGCTCTGGCCGCCGTCGGTGCTGCTCTGCCACTGATACTCCAGTGTGTTGAGATTTTGCTTGATCAGCTTGGCGGAGAATGTCACCGAATCACCCACAGCCGCGGACACGCTCTGCGGCTGCTCCGTGACCACAGGTGTGACGCACACAAGGAGCCGCCAGTAACCGGTCACGGTCTTGACCGTATTGCCGGGATAGGTCAGCGTGACATGGAAGCAAACACACTGATAGTCCATTTCATCCGTGATGGTGATGGGATAGGATTCGCCCGCGGGTGGGATCTTAGCCCACTCCTCTTCCGTTGGCATAACGTTTCTGCAGTACTTCCAGCGGTATTCCGCTGTGACGCCCGTCAGAGAGCTTATGGGATACCGGGTTTGGCCGTCGTAAAAACCGGCGGTAATGGTCGCGATCTCGCCCTGAATGAATTCACCGTTTCCCCGCATGGGCGAGGCCGCGCCGCGCAGAACTGCGGGACAGTAGTAGGCGGTAAATGTATGGGAATATGTCGTGCCATCCTTATTCGTCGCCGCGCAGCGGAACTTTGCGCCGTGCAGGGACAGGGGCAGGAGCGCCTGATAGGTGGCTTCCGTCGCGCCCTCGATATTCTCCCAGGTCTTGCCGCCGTCCCGGCTGACCTGCCATTGCAGCGCGGGCGCGGGCGTGCCGGTGACTTCAACGGTCAGAGTCATGTATTCACTGCTCTCGACCACACAGCTGACATCCTCCGTCGGGCTGGTGAACACCGGCACATCGCCGAGGGTCATGCTGCCGTCCGACTTGGGATAGTACTTATTCCCACCGACGGTCACAGTCTCCACCTCTGCATCCTTGGGTATCCAAAGGTAGAGCTTGCCGCTGCCGTCGGTGGTGATACGGCTGTCGTCAAATGTCGCATTGACCGGAAGTCCGGAAAGGGTGACATCCTCTACCGCGGTGTTCTTTTCCGAAAGGGTCAGGGTGACCTTTTTCAGTTCATTGCCGTTGGAATCTTTCACGACCGTGTTCACTGGAACATCCAGATCGACACTGCCGCCGTTGATGATAATGTTGGCACAGTTGATCGTGCCCAGACCGAAGACCAGGCTGTTTGAGATGGTGAGTTTCCCAAGCATCGTCTCCGGTTTGTTCGTGCAGTTGTTGATGAGCGTGATGCCATTGAATGTCAGGGAGGCGCTGGTGCTGCCGTCCATGGCGTGGTCGCCGCGGAGCGTCAGCTTTTCACCGCCGGACTGCCCCTTGATGGTCAGACCGCCCGAACCCTTGAGCGTCCAGACCGCATCGGTGCTGCCTTCGTTGGACCTCATGACACTCTCAGTGTTTTCCATCAGCACGACGGAAAGCTTCGAGCGGTCATCCAGCTCCACGCGCTTGTTCGGACCGCTCAGGTCCAGTCCGTTGAGCTTGACCTCCGCCTCGCCGCCTGTAAGCATACGGATGCCGAAGTCTGTGATAAACTTCCAATCCGCCTGGAGCTTGACGTCTTTTTCCGGGTGATAGTCGATCCAGGTGTCCTTTGCAGAGTCTCCCAGATAGCCCGCACAGAGCGCGGTGTTGTCTCCGCCGGGTGTGCCGCGGAAGGCGAGCACGCCCGAGGCGAGGAGCAGGTTGAGCAGGATCATCTTGCCGCTGGCGCTGTTGCCGGCGGTGGTGACGATGGGCGCGCCCTTCTGCGGATCATGGATGAAGCCGACCGGCGAGCTGCCGTCGTCCTGAAAGCCCTCCACGCTCATGATCTTTGTACCAGCCGGAAGCCAGAGGTAGACAGTGTTGCTGCCGACGAGCATGGTGAGATCCTTAATAATGTCATCGTTGACAGTGTTGGGGATATTCACGCGCAGTTGTGTGACCAACGGGTAAAAAGTCGACTGCATGGTGCCGCTGGTAGCGTCGGTGCGGTAGGTGATCATCATGAGGTTCCGGCTCTGGTTCATGTCCTCCAGCTCGACCTTTGTCCGGTAAACAGGATTGCCGCTGTGATCCGTGACACCGGTGACCGCCTTGCCGGAGGTATCCGTCAGGTTGGCGTTGCTCCTACGGTCGATCTTCACCGTGCCGCCGGAGTGCTTCCCCTTCAGGGTGCTGCGCGTGACGCGCAGATTTCCGACGAAGCCGGCGCTGATCCAGCTGTTTTCAACGGATACGTTGGCACCTGTTCCACCGATGGTTTTGCCCGCAGTGTAAATGGCACAGTCCTTGAAGTTCACAGTTGCGCCGCTTGCCGCCGAAAGACCGCCCATGAGCGCCAGTGAGGACTGCGCCATGCCCCCGCCGATGAGGTTCAGCGTGCCGCCCTGTTCCACATAGATGGTGGGTGCGCTGCCGCTTTTCAAATAGCTCTTGCCTGTGAGCTTCAGGTTCAGCGTCGCGCCGCTGCGCACGGTAAGAAAGGTGTGATCGCGCACGATTGCAAGACCATCGAGCACGACGGTGTGCTCACCCTCCCGCACGTCGATGCCGTAGTAATTATTGTAGTCCGCCGCAAGGACTTTGCTGAAGCCCTCTTTGAGGTTCAGCTCCTGCTGCGTGCTGCCGGAGCTGTAAACATTCTGCTTGATGGAATCTGTATCCCCGGGGCGGTCGGCGTTGCGATAGTACCAGGTTTTTCCCTTGCTGTTTTGGTCCTCATTGTAGCTGAGCACCAGCACGGCATTTCGGATGCCGCTGATCTCCACCTCTTTTTCAGGGCTTACGGTTGTTCCGAGGATCACATTCTCGTAGATGCTGCCGTTCACCGGCTTTGTTATGACGGCCTTTGTGTATGCCGTGTCTCCATTGGTCCCGGAAAGATCCCAGCGGCCGTTGACCTTCAGCGCGCCGTTTTCATTCTCGTTTGAAAGAATTGGGTTCTGTGTTTTCGCGTACAGATAGCCGCCGAGGTCGACCGTCAGGTTCGAGGAAACGTAAATAGCTTCCTTGCCGTCGTATCGGTTGGTCTCCGTACTGTAGCCGTTGGAATAGGCGCGGACGGTTCCGCCACCGCCGATCTCCAGTACATTGGCCTTGATGCCGTAGCCCTGACAGCCGTCATTGCCGTTCCGACCGTCGCTCGTGGCGGTCACCTGACCGCCGACGACGCGCAGTGTTCCGTCCACAAGCAGGGCGACGGGATAGTCATTTTGGTATACACAACCCTTGGTGGTCGCATTAAGCGTGCCGTTCACTGTCAGATCGTTCTTGACATTGAGCGCGTAGAAGTCCAGATTGTTTCCCTGTGCCTCTGCGGTGACGCACGTCCCGGCGCCAACGGCCATGCTCCGCGTCACGGTTCCATTCATGTAGCTGCGCAGTGTTAAATCCACGCTCCCGCTTGTCTCAATGCCGCCGGACTGAATGGGGAAGGTCTGGGCATCAATGGTCAGGCTCCCGCTGCCGGAGAAGCGGACGGTATTGCCCCAGATGCCGAGATAGCGCGGCGTATTCACATCGGAAGTGGCGGGCATATACTTCAAGCTGCTGGAATCACCAATGTAATTGCTGCCCTCAAGCACGATGTTCAGCGTCCCGACATTACGGCTGTCGAGAAAGACGTTATAGTATTTGAATATGCCGGGCAATTGCTCGGACGAGACCTGTGTATAAGTGTCGATCGTGCAGTTTCGCAGCGTCAGCGTCTTCGTGGCGGCGTCATACTTGAAGCCGCCGGTCGTATCGTAAGTGCTGCTTATAGAGCTTTGTGTGATGTCGAGAACGGTGCTGCCGAGGGTAATCGTGCCATTCGCCGCCCGTGCACTGATGCCATTCGTCGCCCGCATTACGGCAGGGCTTTTTTCGGCGGCAACGGCATCACTGCCAAGTTCATCATCCGCAAGCGCGGATGTTCCCTCGTCCTCCGCGGGGGCGTTCGGGTCTTCGTTTTCGGCGGGCACAGACGAATTTTCGTCCTCGGCGGGTGCGTCAGGCTGCTCCTTACCAGACTGCTCCTCATCCGCGCCGCCCGGGGCGGGGACAGGGTCTTCTTCAGGGGTCGGCGTGCTGCCGGTTTCGTCCGCGAGCTTCGGGGCGCGGCAGTCTTCGGGCTGCGCGTCCTCTGCGCCGCAGACGGGACAGTCAGGGTTCATGACCCCTTCCGTGCAGGCTGTTTCGCAGATGCATGGGGAAACATCTTCTCCCCTTTCCTCGTCATTCGCGAACGCTGTTGTGGGGATCAGGGTCAGGCACAGAGCAAACGCGGTAAGCAAGCTAAGAAATCTTCTTTTCATTGTGATCCCTCCTTGATAAAAGAGTTTTGGCTTCTCCAAGGGGATATCCCCTTGCCTAAATTTGTTTTTCCGTCAGGGCTTCAAAGCCCTTTTCCGCCTGCTGGACGGTCTTTTGGATGATGCCCAAAGCCATTGTGTGAAGGTCCATCTGCAAGACGGCCGCCGTGATCGCCGCCCGTTTCTCCTTCGGCACGTCATAGAGCTTCAGCGAGCAGTCCAGAAAGCGGGAGATCTTGGCCTCCATCGTGAAATACACGTCACAGGGAACCGACATGAAGCCTCGCATGATACTGGCGGACGCGATCTCCATCTCGTAGAAGTCCTTAGGCTGCGCCTCCGGCAGATAAGGTCCGAAAATAACTTGCAGCCGTTTCGTTGTGCTTTTGTAAAGATACGCCGCGATGGAAGGCAGGGAGTATGCCATCACATACAGTTCCCGCAGCGGCTCGGTCAGCTCGGCGATGTGGAGCTGGAGGGCCGTTTCCACGGCGTACAGGAGTACAGGGTCTTGTTCCCCGCTGTGCTGTCCCGCAAGAGCGAATTGCCCGCTGAACATCCGCTGTACCAACTCCAGCAGCAGCGCCTCCTTACTGGGAAAAACATGGAAGAACGAGCTCTGTCCGATGCCCGCCGCCTTTGCGATCTCTCCGGTTGTAGTTCTGGTGTAGCCCTTTTCCAGGAACAACGCCACCGCCGCCCGTAATACCTTTTGCTGCGTTACCAGACCGTTTAACAGTTTTCCTCTTGGCAAGTCAGCGCCCCCTTTATAACTTTTCTTGCGATTACACTTTTATAATACCATGAGCCATTCCAACACGCAAGAAAAATTTGGGGCACCATGCCAGAAAAATTGGAGCCCCCTGTTCCTGACCCACTTTTGACTCGGAATGGGATTGTTAGCGTTCGCCAGGAAAACCACTGCGGGCTCAACTGAAATCGCTAATCAAAGCTCAGATAGAAAAACCAAACAACCCAGATTGGCAAATAAATATTATTCTTCTTGCTGGTCAGCCAGCAGCTCAACAGCCTTTACTTTGCCAGTCTGTACAGAAACTGTATCCAGTTTCTTCCCGCGGAAACTCTCGCCCCGCAGTTTGAATACCGTAGCTTCATCAAAGATGCGGTCCAGCGCACACAGAAGTGTAGAGTCCTCATTAAAGTCCTCACGCCAGAGAGCCGGATTTTTGTTGCTGGTGAAAACCATGTTAAAATTGCCTTCCTTGTTGTAGCGACGGTCGATCAGGTCAAAGAACAGCCGCGTATTCAGGCCGGAAGCGACACGGTGCTGCGGTTTTACCTGCGCCAGACCGTCAGCAAGGACGGCGGCGCAGAGGTGCTCTGCTCCCCTGCCGGTCTTATCACTGAAAGCGACTGCGGCCCGGTGCGAAGAAAGGTGCTGGCTACCGGCGTGCCATCCCGAGCCGTCACCATACCTGCGTCGGAGCTGCAAGCCTATCTCAACTCCCTTCCCCGCTTGCTGACTGAGCATCATGACATCACTCTCAGCGGAACGAATTCCGACATTGTTTACGTGAAGGACTTTCACGGCTATGGCAGCCTCTCGTTCCACGCGAACAATTTGGGAGACTGCGTGTTTACGCGGGGCTTTACGCTGAAAAACTGCAGTGCGCCGGTGATAATGGAGAAGCTGAAATGGGAACTTGGATCAAACATACCGTATGGTGAAAGCTGCGTCTACTGCTCGACCAGCGAGGTCATGGCGCGGGAGTGTTCCTTTACCGGCTATGTGTCACCTAACGGAGGACAGGTCGGGCGTGCCGCAACAACAGTCAACCGCGGTTGTTGTGATCTTTGGGATTGTAAATTTCATAATTTTGAAATGGTTATCAATTGTTTTGGTGCCGGGCATATCGACATAATCGAAACAGAACTAGGGGGAGAATACGGCGGCAGCAAGTACGGCGTATTTACCGATCTCGGTGGGGTGGCCATGCTTTCGGACAAGGTCCCAGCCACGCTGGGCAGCGGCGGAAATGTAACGAGAAACGGCGGCGTGATTATACAGGGCGGTAAATTTATATAAGGAGAAACGGCATGATCTTGTATTTATACAAGCTTGGGACAAATACGCCCGCGCTGACCATCAAAAACGCGCGGAGTTACACGGCAGACAGCGTGACGGACGAGGATGGGGCGGTATATAGGCCCTTGGCGGAGGGTTATGAGTTGTCCGGCAAGGCGGACTGCTCGGAGACCCTGCGGGCCGACTACCGCGCGGCGCATCCCACACAGGAGACCCGGCTGGAGGAGCTGGAGACGCTGGTGGCGGCGCTGCTGTTCGGAGGTGAGGGCGTATGAGTACGGCTGTGGCGCTGCTGTGCCGTGTGGCACGGCGGAGAGTGGAGCGGGGTGAGGATTCATTTCATCGCCCTGCTCCCGGATGCAGCTAAACAAGCCGATCCAGTCGAAGGAATTTCCGTTGCAGGTTTCCAGCATCCGGCAGCCAGCGCCGGACAGCTCCACACCGGCATCATCACGGCCACCGTGATAGAGATGAATCCCACCGAAGAACTCATGATAGAGCCAGCCGTCACGGGCCTTACCCTGCTCCCATTCTACTTTTTGCAGTCCCAGCATTTCCGCCAAATCAACCCAATTATGTATTTTTGAAGTAAATCGGAGATAGTCAATCAGTATCTCTATAAAATCACCCTTAAACCATTGATATGAAAGGCTTTGGTACAAACCACCATGACTAATAGCACCCCCGTGCTACCAGCCGGGGGTCAAGTGCGGTTTCCTGCACTTTTCCGGTGTCTTACAGTTCCGCAACCGCAGCCGTGCCAGGCTGCGAATTTTGTATGACAGTGAGTACAGCGACGAGCCGACGCATCAAGCGCTTTTTCACTTGCTGGTCATGCACGTCGGGGCCGCCGTTCCCCGGGGCCCCACCGCTCGCGCGGTTCCCCCTGGCACAGACGTCCCCGCCTGCGCTGACCATATCGCTGAAGAGCTTATAGCTGTCGTAAACCTTGCTGTACTTCTTGCGATACGCAAAAATCTGCTTACTGAGCATGAGCTTGTTGCCGCCGTACCAGTATTCGATCGCAACGAACCACGTCATGCCGGTCAGGGAGATCAGCAGACCGCCGAAACCGTAGTTGTTCAGCTTCCGGTGCTGGGAGAACAGCGTCACCCAAGCGCCGCGATCCTTCCGCCCGAAGTCCCGGCAGTTGAAGATGATCTGACACTCGTCAATGATGACCATGGTCTGACCCTCAACGCCGATTTTGTGATGCTCCAACGCGTATTCTACCAACCGCTTGGCGGTCAACTCGGAGTTACCAACGGCATGGCAGATGGCACCTTCGGCGTCAACAGCACCTGCACCCGTGCACAAATCGTCACGTTCCTGTATCGTGCCTATCAGGGTAAGTAAATCCCTATAAAATGAGCAGTTCCCCGCCACTCGGCGGGGAACTGCTCTATGCAAAGCGAAACTTGACATCACGAAAGAAATCGCTATAATGAAAATAGAAAGAGGCGCTACCGGCAGATGGTTAGCTCCCCACTTGGTTAAGAAGTAACCGCTTGCTTGGAGGCTGGGCGGTTACTTCTTTTTTGCCTGAATGAACAGGCTGCAAATACCGATGATGACAAGGCAAAGTTGAAGAACTTCGGATGTACTCATGAGCAGCCCCCCTTTCGCAAGATCAGGGGGCAAGAAGTTACCCCCGGAAATGGGGGCCAAACCGCCGCCGTTAACTGGTAGCGCCACGGTGAGCATATCATAAAGAACGACAAAATGCAACTTTTTACGCTGTTCCGAAGCCAGAATAAGGGGCTGATTTCTACCCCCAAATTTACCCCTAACGGCTTTTATAACAGCTTACCGTATTTTACAGAAAAACCAGCAAACCCTTGAAAACACTACATTCTTTTACGCGCATTTTCTTTATTTTACACCTCTTCGAAATTTCATTGTATTATCTCCTCGCATTCTTGTGTTTTTCGCTGGTATAACGCAATTATACCGAACCTGCGGCAAAATAGCAACATATCAGTACGCTCCGCAGGAGATCAGTCAATTTTGGAGGTTCTCCCCGCCGTCACACAGCATCGTACCTCCGCTTCCGGCTTTTGGGAGATTCCGGGAGCGTCATGGCCAGCTGCCCAGAGGAGCCGGCCCATACCCGCAGCCGATAACGCCGCCCGGACCGCCAACACAGTTTCCCTTTCTGACACGCAGTCTTTGTGATCTGCGTGTCACGTTCTCCTACTTACGAGGGCTTGATCTCGTTTGCCATAAAATACCGGCAGCCGCATCCGTGTCTGCCACTATTTATGCGGGCTGTATATGTCTTACGTGAGTTTTGGCCGGGTGTTTCTGTCGGGCGCCGCCCGGCCTTGTCACGCGTGAAAAAAAGCAACTGCCACAAAAATAAGCCTGTTCGCTTACTCGTGGCAGCTGCTCTGCTCTTGGTGCGGTCTTATCTCAATGAATTTATCAGGACGCTTCCATCAATGTGCTGAGCTGGTAGACTTTCTGGCTGGACTTTTCGCCGGTCTTCCAGAAGAATTTGCCGGTGAAGCCATATACAATGGCCAGTACAGGGCACAGCCAGCAGAACATGGCAAAGGGCAGATACGACATGGTGGAGACCCCCAAGGTGCCCGCCATATAGGCGCCGCACAGAGACCACGGAACCAGAGGGCTGATGATCGTGCCGGAGTCCTCCAAGGTACGGGAGAGGGTCTGGGGCAGGAGATTTTTCTTCTTGAACTCGCCGATATACATTCTGCCGCCCACCACGATTGCCAAGGTCTGAGATGCTGTTGCCATCAGCAGCAGCGTGCACGTCAGGACAACAGCGGTGACAAGCCCGCCGGTAGACTTCACCAGGGGGTCCATTTTGGATAGCAGAGCCTCCAGCAAGCCGGTCTTTTCCATGATGGAGCCGTACAGCATACCGAGGATACCCAGAGCCGCCGTCCACAGCATACTTTGCAGCCCGCCTCTGTTCACCAGCCGGTTGAATTCGGGCAGCGCGGTGTCAATGGAGAATCCGCTATCCAGAATATTCAAAATACCGGAGAGCGACTGCCCCTGAACGAGCATCGCCAACACCACAGCCACCAGAGTGGAGACCATCAACGTGGGAATGGAGGGACACTTGCAGACCGCCATGACAATGACCGCCACGGCGGGCAGAAGCAGCAGGATATTCATGTGGAAGTTTTCCTGAATCGCCGCCGTCATCATGGTCACCATCTCGGAGTCCACGGAGCTGGCATCATACTGCAAGCCCAGCAGGCCATAGACGATCAGCGTGACAACAAAGGCGGGGCCGGTGGTGTACATCATGGACTTGATGTGGTCGAACAGGTCGGCCTCCGCCACAGCAGGAGCCAGATTGGTGGTGTCGGACATGGGGGACATCTTGTCACCCAGATAGGCTCCGGAAACAACGGCTCCGGCTGTCATGGCGGGATTGACGCCCAGCCCCATGCCGATGCCCATAAGCGCCACGCCGATGGTGCCCGCAGCAGACCACGAACTGCCAATCGGGATGGCGACGATCGCGGTGATGAGGCAGGACGTCAGCAGGAATACGGAGGGGTTGATGAGCTTCAGTCCCCAGTAGATAATCATGGGCACCGTGCCGCATGCGATCCAGGACGCCACCACGCAGCCAATGGTCATCATGATGATCGTGGGCTGAATGCAGATCTTACCGCCATAGTCAATGGCGTCAGAAAGGGGCTTCCACTGGTGTCCATTGCAGAGATACGCCACCAGGAGCGTTACGCCGATGGAAAGCAGCAGGTCGATATGGATGGGAATATCCAGCCACAGCATCGACGCGACCATGGAGCCCAACAGGAAGAGCATACAGAACAGTGCGGCCCCAAAGGGCATCTGCAGCTCTTGATTATTTTTTTGATCCGACATATTTATCTCCTATTCTTCGCTAAAACAAATACTTCTCTGCTACTTGGGCGATCCACTTGGCATACTGCTCCAGACAAACGATCCCCTCTTCCGCGGTTGCGTCCGCCGGATCGCCGATGTAGCCCGGGCTGTGATCCAGATACTTCTCTACGGGAGTGAATACACCCACAGAGCCGCCGTAGTAGTACAAGCCGCCCATCTTCACCGGGTACTCGTCCTCCGGCGCATAGTAGGGCTTTGCATTCTCCAGATGCACCAGCTCCGGAACGGTTGCCATCACGCAGGCCGTCTCGTCCTCGCCGCCGTGACCCTGATGCTCTGCGTTTTTGAGCACCTGCGGCCAGAAATCATTGTGGGGCGGCACCCAGTCACATACGATGCACTGGATCTGGTAACGGTTTGCCAGATCCTTGGCGGCCACATTCAGGGCGGCTTGGTTCTCGGAATGGTTTATGATGAGAATGAACTTCTCAAAGCCTGTTTCGTGCAGGGCGAGTATCAGACTCTCGGTCATGTCGATGAATACCTTTTCAAAGAGGTACGCGTTGCCCACCAGATGCTCGCCCTGCCGCTCGAACTGATTGGTCTGCGTTCCGAAGGGAACCGCAAAACCGGGGATAGTCTTGTGGCCCTTCTCCAGCAATGCCTCATAGGTGCATCGGATCAGCGCCTCCGCCTGATAATAGTCCGCGCCCAGAGGGAGATGTGCGCCGTGGTTCTCGATAGCGCCAAAGGAGAGAATGATCGTCTTTGTCTCCTTCATTGCCTCCATCAGCTCCACTGCCGTCATTTCCATCATGGTCTTCGGCCCCTTGACCGAATAGATGGTCTTCCAATCTTTCATCATGGCTTTGTACCTCCAAAGGGTGAATTGCTGTTAGCTGATAGTCTGAGTATAGTGAATATTTTATCATTTTGCAATGCATAATACGTATAATAATTCACGGCGTTTTTTTGCCGGTATTTGTGCAATCACACAAACGCCGCTCTCAAACCGCCGTGTCTCATATCACTCAGCCGCCCACCTCATCGGCACGCTTGCGCCGCGCAGGGCCGTTTGCGGATGCCCCGCAGAATATGTCTGTATATTTATAGCGTCAGCTGCTGACACTGCGCCCTCCGCGTTTCAAAGGACTTCCTCCCTGCCGTCAGATTTCTTACTCTGGCTCCGTACATGATCTTCCAAAAGATGGTATCCCAAGGCGAATCCTTTACTCTTCTGGCAGTGCCGTTCTTTGTGGCAGTGGGCGTCATTATGAACTATTCCGGCATCGCCACCCGGCTGATGAATGTGGCGGACATGATCACCGGCCGCATGGTGGGCGGTCTGGCCCAGTCCAACGTGGTGCTCAGCGCCCTGATGGGCGGTGTGTCCGGTTCCGCCAATGCGGACGCGGCCATGGAGGTCAAGATGCTGGTGCCGGAGATGACCAAGCGCGGCTACAGCAAGGGCTTCTCCGCCGGTGTCACCGCAGCGTCTGCCGCGTTGACGCCGATTATCCCGCCGGGCATTTGTCTGATCTTCTACGGCAGCCTGGCCAATGTGTCCGTGGCGAAAATGTTCCTGGCGGACTATGGCCCTGGCCTCTTCCTGATGGTGCTTTTGATGGCGGCAGTTTACCTGGTGGCAAAGAAAAAGGGCTACATCGGCACACGTACCCACAAGATGCCGCTGAAGGAATGCCTGAAAACACTGCTGGACGCATTCTGGGCGCTGCTGATTCCCTTTGGCATCGTCATGGGTCTGCGCATGGGTATCTTCACCGCAACGGAAGCAGGAGCCATCTGCACGTTCTACTGCATCTTTGTAGGTGTGTTCGTCTACAAGGAGCTGAAACTCAGCATGATCCCGGCGATGACCAAGGAGTGCGTAACCAGCACCGCCGGTGTTATGATCATTCCAAATATTTGAGTAGATCTAGTTTTCCTTTTCAGGAATTGCCTGCATACAAGCATATTATGCGGAACGTTCAGCTTTTCTTCTCCTGCTTTTCATAAGCCATCCTTTCGCGGCTATGCCTTTTTCTGGTAACCGTCAAGGCTCCTATGAGGTAATAGCAGGTGGGAATATGGAGCCTCGGGAACCATGCATATTTTTACAGCGGTGTGTTTTTAGAATGAAAAATATAGCCGCAACGGCTTCATTGTTTTTTCAAAGGTATCCTTCTTTTCAAGCTCACCTCGATAGAAACGTTTGCAGTAGTTATCCGGCGTGTCATAACCGATTGCAAAGCAGGGATGCTGCTTGCTGTAAAAGTCGATGTAGTGCCACAGGGTGGCCTTTACTTCTTCTCTTGTGCGGCCACTGGTCTAACTGGAAATCCATATACAGTTCTTCCCTAGTCTAGCCATTCAGTGCTTCGTTTACAGGGTTGCCCGTTGGGTTTCCCGCCTGCGACATGCCTCTAAAACGCATTTTGAGGGGGTATCTACGGCAGTTCTCTTTCCAGAGTATATTACATAGGAAACTTCACTTTTACATTCAATCGCTGTAAATCATATATACTATACACTGATTGGAACTGAAAACTTAGAACGCTTTCTGCGAATCTGTATGTCCCTGCGCAGACAGTCCATGCATATGGAAAATGGGATTTGATTGAGTTTCAGAGCGGTTTGTGCTACAATCATTCTGAAGCTATCTGCCATTCAGGATACAAACGCCACAGAAAGTCCAGAGGAAACGTCAGCATGACCAGAAGCGAATTTGACCGGAAATACACATCACAGCTCAACCCGCAGCAGTTGGCGGCGGTACACGCCGTCGACGGCGCAGTGCTGCTTTTGGCCGTACCCGGCAGCGGAAAAACTACGGTACTGGTGACCCGGCTGGGCTATATGCTCTGCTGCTGCGGAATCTCTCCGGACGCGATCCTGACCATGACCTACACCAAGGCGGCCACCAAGGAAATGCAGAAGCGGTTCGTCCGGCTTTTTGGCCAGGATTGTCCGCAGATTCCGGAGATTCGCACGATCAACGGCGTTTCCTCTAAAATCATCGATTCTTATACCCGGACACATGGCAGCGGAAGTGCCTTTACAGTGGTTGAAAATGAAAGCGAACTGGCAAAAATCGTTTCCGATCTGTACCGGGAGCTCAGCGGTGAGTTTGCCACCCAGAGCGTGATAAAGGAGCTTCGCAAGGGGATCGCCTATGTGAAGAACATGATGCTTGGCAAAGAGGATCTCGGTGAATTGGACACCGGGTTCGACCAGTTCCCAGAGCTGTATGTACAGTACAATCTGGCGCTGCGGCAGCGCCATCGGATGGATTATGATGACCAGATGATCTACGCCAAGACCATTCTGGAAAATTATCCGGATATTCTGGCCCATTTTCAGGACGCCTTCCCCTATATCTGTGTGGACGAGGCGCAGGACACCTCCAAGATCCAGCACGCCATCATTCAGCTTTTGGCCCGGAAAACCGGCAATCTTTTCATGGTCGGAGACGAGGATCAGAGCATCTACGGCTTCCGGGCTGCCTACCCGGACGCGCTGATGCAGTTTGAGCAGACCTATCCCAAGGCTCAGGTGCTGCTGATGGAGGAAAACTACCGCTCCACGCCGGAGATCCTCCATCTGGCCAACGGGTTTATCCGGAAGAATACGGACCGCCGCCCCAAGACCGTCCGCCCCACCAGAGTGTCCGGGGCGAACGTACACCTGATCTCGGCGGCAGACCGCACGGCTCAGTACGCATGGCTGCTGGCCATGGCGGCCCATTGCGATGGGCAGACGGCGGTCCTGTACCGCAACAACGACAGCGCCCTGCCGCTGATCGACCTGATGGAACGGCAGGGCCTTCCCTACCGGTGCAGACAGATGGATGACACCTTTTTCACCCATCGGCTGGTGGCGGATCTTCTGGACATCATCGCCTTTGCCAATGACCGGAAAAACACGGAGGCGTTTCTCCGCATCTACTATAAAATCGGCTGCGGCATCACCAAAAAGGCCGCGGAATATGCCTGTGAAGCCTGTCAGCGCTCCGGGAAAACGGTTCTGGAGGAGCTGCTCACCTTCCCCCAGCTTTCTCAGTACGCCCGGGACAGCACCGCCGGTCTGATAGACCTGCTGCCGCAAATTCTGGAAGAAACGGCGGCCCGGGGCCTGAAGCGGATCTGGACGGAGCTGCGCTACAAGGATTATGTGGAACAGCAGCAATTAGACACCAACAAGTTTGAGATCCTGACCCTGCTGGCGGAGCGGGAAGCCGATCTGAATACGCTGGTCGCCCGGCTGGACTACCTGCGGATGCTGGTCTCCGCGCCGCCGGAGCCCTCATCGGAGGGGCTGATCCTCTCCACCGTCCACTCCAGCAAGGGCCTGGAATATGAAACGGTCTACCTTCTGGACGTGCTGGATGGAATTCTGCCGGCCGTTACGGAGCCGAAGGGCCCGGAGGAGGAACGGCGGTATCAGGAGGAGCGCAGGCTCTTTTATGTGGCGATGACCCGGGCAAAGGACCATCTGTACCTGTTCTCCTGCCTCGACCGCAGCTCTGCGTTTATCAGAGAATTGCGGCGGGAGCTGCCGGTGGAAAAAACCGAAGAGGATGACCTCTTCGCCGCCTTGCGAGAGGAGCTCTGCGGCAAAGCCTATTACCACGGACAAAAAGGCCGGGGCACCATCAGGGCCGCCTGCGAAGGGCGCTGCATGATCGCCTACACCGACGGCGAAACGGAAACTCTGACCGTCGGCCAGATGTATGACCGTCGGCGGGTCCTGCGGGCCGCACCCAACCGCACCACCGTTCAGGGAAAGCCGCGGATAGCGATCCCTCCTGCCGGACGAACCGCCCCGCAGCGGGACAGGAGCCTGACGTCGGAGGAAACGACGGCGCTGATGGCCGGTGCGGTACGTGGCCGGAAGGTGATCCATACGGCCTTCGGCACGGGAACCATCGTCAGCTGTCAGGGAGCCGTTATGACCGTACAGTTTCCGCAGTCCGGCGAAAAGAAATTCGTCCTACCGGATGCCATGCGGCGGGGCCTGCTGCGCTATGACGGCGACGATTCGGTATAGGAAAGCACTCATAGCGCTTCCCTTCGTCTCAATCTCTCAACTATAAGGAGGATTTATGAAAAAGCTTTGGATCGTTTTATTGTCCCTTTTCCTGCTGACCGGCTGCGGACAGAAACCCGAAACGCCGGTCCCACCTTCCGACCCGTCTCCCACGCAGCAGGAACCCAATGAACCGCCTGCGAGCACAGAGCCGGAAACGCCTGCCCGTGCAGAAAAGGTCGACTTGACCTTTTTCGTTGAGGGCGAGGAAGAAGCTCTGCCTGCCACCCTGTATGTCGGAGATGGGTACTCCCTCTATATTCCCGATGAGGACTGGGACGGCCCGGAGCAGTCCACGGAGAACGGCGTCCCGACAGACACCTGGGTCAGTGCCTTCAACAGCGATGTGGCGCTGTCTGTATCCCGCTATGGGGATATGACGGTCACGGAGGCGCGGGATGCCTTTGCTCAGTCCAGCGGCTATGAGTTTGAGGATCTGATGGGCGGCAGCCCCGGTGACCTGCTGACGGGCACAAATGAAAAGGGCGAATACCTTTCTTTCTTTGTAGCTGCGGGCGGCGGCGCGGATTCCTATGCTGTTTCGTGGCGGTATCCGGCGGAAGCGGCTGAAGGCTTCGGCGCCCGGCTGCCTACCATCGCGGAAACCTTCCTTGCAAGCTGAAGAATTTCCTCTGTCGAGAAATACTCCGCAGCCGGCAAATGCCCTCTGGGAGCTGTTTTGCGGAGGAAACGTTCCGAATCGCGCGAAAGACCGCCTTGTGCTTGACCCGGGCAGTTTTTTGCCGTGAAAACAGGCAATGCAGAATTTGGTACGGTCATTTTGACAACGTGGAAAAAACTGCTCCGGCACACAAGTGTCGGAGCAGTTTTGTTGTATAAAGAAAACCACCGGCAATGCCGGTGGTTCCAAAGAGCTTTAGCTATGCCCAGAAAAAATATCCGAGCGAAGCGAGGAACAAGTCTGGAAAGCGGGCGATAAGGTGTGATTCAAAAAGACGGATAACCAGGGAGAAACGAAAAGCAAAATGCGCCAAGCCGCTATTTCAATAGCAGTAGGGCGCATCATGCAGTAGAAAGAAGATTCGATGAACCTATAGGTTCGGCTGGTAATAGGCCTCAAGGGGGCCTGTGCAAACCACCGGCACGGCCGGTGGTTATGATTTACCGGAAAAACCCAGATAGACGGGCTTTTTGCTATGCAAAAGCATAGAAAAATAAGAAATGTGCCAGTTCCTCGCCCCTGCGGGGCAGCCGGAAAGGATGCACGAACCCTTCATGCACTGGCATTTGTGCAGGTTCGCGGTGCGCTGTTCATGCAGGAAGCTTTATGGAGAATGAGACGGTATACTGAGATCCAGGCCCTATCTATCGCTCACGCCTTTTCTTCTTCCCGGATGAACATGATGAAAAAGCTGACGGCCAGCAGTACACAGGAGACCCAGATGCCCCGTTCGGCCATGTGCGCCGACAACAGCGCCCCCAGTCCCGCGCCTATGGCAAACAGGCCGATGACGCCGAAATAAGTCAGTGCCTTGCAGAGCACCTCCCGGTCATGGGTGTGAAAATAGACGCACAGGGCCTCCGTGCCGCTGCGCATATTGCCGATGCACATGGTACTGGCGTAGGCGTGGCCCCGGACCTTGCGGAAGGTCTGCACCTGCATGGCGCAGACAAAGGACACAACGGCGTTGGCGAAGGTGTTGACCTCCTGCGGCAGAAAGCCCACCGCAAACAGCAAAGCGATCTCCGCTAAAATGATCATCTGCCGCCAGTGCACTTTCTCCGTGTACTTGAAATGGCGGTGGATGCACTCCGCCGCGAAAATCCCCAGCAGAAACGACAGCACCGGAACGAGATACCGGGCGCTGTGCCGCCACTGGCCGTCAAACAGATAGGCGCTGCACAGCACGATATTGCCCGTCTGGGCATTGGCAAACACCTTGCCCCGGCAGAGATAGGTGTAGGCGTCCTGCAAGCCGCCGGAGAGAATGATAAACGAGGCGGTCAGCAGGGATTCCGACATCTGGCCGTGATGATTCCGGAGGTTCACAATCAAGACTCCTCTTCAAGTGTTCTCATGGCTCAGCGTCTGCTGTTCCAGTGTTCTTTGGTCCGCAGACGGCTGATGGCCCGGGCCAGCTGGGCCTCCGCGTTCCGGTGCTCCTGCATACTTTTCTTTTGCAGAAGGGCCTCCTTCGCGGCGTCCTCCGCCCGTCTTGCCCGGTTGACGTCAATGTCCTCCGGCCGCTCCGCCGTGGACACCAGAAGCATGACCTCCCCTGCTTCGACCTTCACCAGTCCGGCGGAAACGGCCGCTGTCCGCAGCGGGCCGCCCACCGGCTGAAACCGTAACTCCCCCGGCACCACAGCTGCGATCATATTGCTGTGGTGGGAGAGGATCCCCATTGCGCCGTCCGTACAGGGAACCACCATGAATTCGCAGTCACCGTCAAAGAACAGAGTGTCCGAGGCCAAGATCCGTGCATGAAACGCACTCATCAGACCTCACCTTCCTCGATCTTTTTCGCTTTGGCGACCACATCATCCAGCGTACCCACATTGTAGAAGGCCGCCTCCGGATACTGGTCCATTTCACCGTCCACGATGGCGGCAAAGCCACGCAGCGTCTCCTTCAAAGGGACATACACGCCGGGGATACCGGTGAATTTTTCAGCTACATGGGTGGGCTGCGCCAGAAAGCGCTGGATGCGGCGGGCGCGGTTCACGGTCTGCCGGTCCTCGTCGCTCAGCTCGTCCATGCCGAGGATGGCGATGATGTCCTGCAATTCCTGATATTTTTGCAGCGTCTCCTGCACCCTCCGGGCGATGCGGTAATGCTCCGCGCCCACAATGTCCGCCTCCAAAATCCGGGAGGAGGATTCCAGCGGGTCCACGGCGGGGTAAATGCCCTGCTCGGAGATCTTCCGGCTCAGCACCGTGGTGGCGTCCAGATGGGCAAAGGTGGTGGCGGTGGCGGGGTCGGTCAAATCGTCGGCGGGCACATAGACCGCCTGTACCGAGGTGACGGAGCCATCCTTGGTGGAGGTGATGCGCTCCTGTAACTGGCCCATCTCGTTGGCCAGCGTAGGCTGATAGCCCACGGCGGAGGGCATCCGGCCCCGCAGGGTGGAAACCTCGCTGCCTGCCTGCACAAACCGGAAAATGTTGTCAATGAACAGCAGCACGTCCTTGTGCTCCACGTCCCGGAAATGCTCGGCCATGGTCAGGCCGGACAGCGCCACCCGCATACGGACGCCGGGAGATTCGTTCATCTGGCCGAAGACCAGCGCCGTCTTATCCGCCACGCCGCTCTCCCGCATTTCCCGCCAGAGGTCATTACCCTCCCGGCTCCGCTCACCTACGCCGGTGAAGATGGAATAGCCGTTGTGCTCCATGGCTACGTTGTGGATCAGCTCCTGGATCAGCACGGTCTTACCCACACCGGCGCCGCCGAACAGGCCGATCTTGCCGCCCTTGGGATACGGCTCCAGCAGGTCGATGACCTTGATGCCGGTCTCCAGGATCTCCACGGCGGGGCTTTGGTCGGCAAAGGAGGGCGGGTCCCGGTAAATGCTCTTGCGGGGTGTTTCCGCCGGGAGCGGCTCTCCGCCGTCGATGGGCTGGCCCAGCACGTTGAACATCCGGCCAAGCGTCTGCTCTCCTACCGGGACCTCGATGGTCTTGCCGGGAGCGGTTACCTTCATGCCCCGGGCCAGACCCTCGCTGCCCGCCAGCATGATGCAGCGGACGACCCGCTCGCTCATGTGCTGGGCTACCTCCATCACGCGGGTCTGTCCGTTCAGCTCCACGGACAGCGCTTCCTTGATCTTAGGCAGATGTCCGGCTTCAAACTCCACATCTACCACAGGGCCGGATACCTGCGTGATCGTTCCGATTTTCATACTGTTATCCCTCGCTTCCAAAGGTTCCCCGCTGTGCCGCCGCGCCTGCGGAAATTTCTGTGATCTCCTGAGTGATAGCCGCCTGCCGCACGCGGTTGTATTGCAGCCGCAGAGCGCTCAACAGCTCCTCCGCATTCTGGTTGGCGGCGTCCATAGCGGTCATGCGGGCATTCTGCTCGCTGCAGAAGCTGTCCAGCAGGGCGCTGTACAGGAAGCCGGAGACATAGCTGGGGATCATGCTGTTCAGCACCGCCCCTACGGACGGATAGAACTCAAAAGGCTCCTGCACGGCCTTTTCCTTGGCGGGCGGCGTGAACTGCATCCGGTGGAAAGGCAGCAGTCGGGTGGACTTGGCCTCGGAGAGCAGACTGCTCTCCATATCGGTGTAGACCACGAAGATCTCCTTCAGCGTTCCCGTCAGGAAACCGTCCAGCAGCAGAGCGCTGATCTCCCGCGCCCGGTCCAGCGTGGGATTCTGGGCGGTGTAGAGAAAGCTGTGCTCAATGGGGATCCTGTGCTGGTCAAAGTACCGGCGGCCATACTCCCCCACTACATACAGCTTGGTGTCCGGATGCTGGGCAAGGAGCTTTTCGGCCTCCTTGATGACGTTCTGGTTGTAGGCCCCCGCGAGGCCCTTATCCGCCGTGATGACCAGACACCCATAAGTGCCCTCCAGCGGCGTGTTATTGTCCGGCGGGTAGAAATAAGGACTGTCCACATCCCCCGCCGTGCGAAAGACCCGCTTGATCTCGCCCCGCAGCGCGTCAAAATACGGCCGGGTGTTGGCCAGATCGTTCCGTGCCTTCCGCAGCTTGGTGGAGGCGATGAGGTACATGGCGTTGGTGATCTTCCGGGTCTGCTGTACGCTTTCGATCCGGTTTTTGATCTCACGGGTATTGGCCATCTCACTCACCGCTCTTTTCCGCGGCTTCCGACTGGAACCGCGTCAGAAATTCTCTGGACAGCTTCAGGATCATCTCCCGGTCCTCATCACTTAACTGACCGCTCTCATCGATCCGGCGGCACAGGGCCTGGTCCTGGGCCTCGATATAGGTCAGGAGCCCGGTGCGAAAATCATCCATCCGCGCAAGGGGCACCGTCTGCATCACATGATCCAGCGCCGCCACCAGCAAAATCACCTGCTGGTGCTGCTGGTAGGGGTGGTTCTGGGGCTGGCGCAGCAGGCGCATCAGGCCTTGCCCGTAAATCAGCTGCCGCTTGGTGGTCTCGTCCAGATCGCTGGAAAACTGGGTAAAGACCTCCATTTCCCGGTACTGGGCCAGATCCAGACGCAGGGCGCCAGCCGCCTTTTTCATGGCCTTCGTCTGAGCGTCGCCGCCCACACGGGACACCGACAATCCCACGTTGACCGCGGGCCGCTGGCCGGAGAAGAACAGACTGCTCTCCAAAAAGATCTGGCCGTCGGTGATGGAAATGATGTTGGTGGGGATGTAGGCGGACACGTCGCCGGCCTGGGTCTCCACGATGGGCAGCGCCGTCATGCTGCCGCCGCCCAATTCCTCCGAGAGGTGGGCGGACCGCTCCAGCAGACGGGAGTGCAGATAGAACACATCGCCGGGGTAGGCCTCCCGTCCGGGGGACCGCTCCAGCAGCAGGCTCAGCGTCCGGTAGGCCACGGCGTGCTTGGAGAGATCGTCATAGACGATCAGAACATCTCGGCCTTTCCGCATGAAATACTCGCCCAGTGCTGTTCCGGCATAGGGAGCGATGTACTGCAAGGATGCCGATGCGCTGGCGGGCGCATTCACCACGATGGTATAGTCCATAGCGCCCTTGTGCTTCAGATTCTCTACCAGTTGGGCGACGGAACTGGATTTCTGCCCGATGGCGACATAGATGCACACCACGCCCTTTCCCTTCTGGTTCAGAACGGTGTCCAGGGCGATGGCGGTCTTGCCGGTCTGCCGGTCGCCGATGATCAGCTCCCGCTGTCCCCGGCCAATGGGAAACATGGAGTCGATGGCGAGCAGGCCCGTCTCCATAGGCGCGTTTACCGGCTGGCGGTCAATGATGCCGGGGGCCGGGGACTCAATGGGCAGATAGCCCTCTGACGGAATGTCACCCTGCCCGTCAATGGGCATACCCAGCGCGTCCACCACCCGGCCCAGAAAGCCGTCTCCCACCGGGATACCGGCGGTCTTACCTGTGCGGCGGACGATGCTGCCGGATTCAATGGCCTCACTGCCGCCGAACAGGATGCAGCCTACACGATCCGGCCGCAGATCCTGCACCATGCCCTTCACACCGGAGGAAAATTGCAGAATTTCGCCGTAGGCTGCGTGTTCCAATCCGCTGACGGTGGCGATCTCGTCACCCACCGTCAGAACGCTGCCGACCTCCTCCGGCGCGGCATCCGGCTGCCAGTTGCGGACAGCCTCCCGCATCAGTGGGATCACGGAGACCCCAGCGGGGTTCAGCTGCTCCAGCCGCTCCCGGAACTGCCGCAGACGGCCCTCCAGACTCCAGTCATACAGGTCGGCGCCCACTTCCATCCGAAAGCCCTTTTCCAGTGCGGGGTCCTGCTCCCAACGCAGGGGAACCTCCTGCCCGTACTGCTTTTTCAAAAAGGCCGCAAACCGGTTCCGCTGCGCCTCACTGGGGGCGTCCGCGCTGCGCAGGACCGCTTTCAGTACCGTTTCACGCATGGGGCTCCCCCCTCTCCGCCGCGTCCAAAAACTGATCGAACGCATCGCCGTCGGATTGCAGCACCAGCTTTTCCGTGGCTGTCACTGCCAGATCCTTCAGTTCCTTCTGCGCGTCAGACAGCAGCTTGTCATGCTCCCGCTGGGCGGCGGCATGGGCGTCCGCCAGAATTTGCTCCGCCTGTGCCCGTGCGTCGGACAGCTGCCGCTGCATGGCGGCGTCCGCTGACTTCTGGGCGGCGGCGAGCTTTGCCGCAGCGTCGGCGTCGGCATTTTTCAACTGCTGACGGACCTCTGCCGCCGTTTTCTCCGCGTCCGCCAGCGTCTTTGCCGCTTTCGCATCCTGCTCCTGATAGTACTGCTGCCGCTTCTCCATAAACGCCTTGACGGGCTTGTAGAGCAGCAGATACAGCCCGCCTGCCAGAATCACAAAATTCAGCAGGTGCAGCAAAATTTGCTGCCAATCAATATTCAACGGGATATTCACGGTTTCCCACCTGCCTTACTTATAGGACGAAGATGATCAGAATGACGACCAGCAGCGCATAAATGATAGCGGTTTCGATAAAGACCAGTCCCAGCATCAGCGTGGTACGGATCTTGCCCTCCGCCTCCGGCTGACGGGCGATCCCCTCCGCAGACTTGCTGACGGCAACACCCATGGCCACGGCGCCGCCTGCGGCGGCAAGGCCGATGGCAATACCCGCGGCGATGGACTTGGACCCCGTGGCGTCGCTCTGGGTCTGGGCGGTTTCCGCCGCAGCGGGTGCGGCAGCGGTATCCGTGGAAGAAGCGGCCAGTGCGGGGACTGTCAGGGACAGTACCACCAGCAGGATCAGGAACAGCGCGGGGACCTTTTTCTTAAGCAGTTTCATATTGATTACCTCCAAAATGATTCGATCCGTAAATGATTGGGACGGTCATGCCCGCCCGGACGCCGGTTCGGGACGCTCCGACACCTCGCCGTAGAACAACGCTGTGAGCATGGTCAGAACATAGGCCTGGATCAACGCGTGAAGCAGGGTGAACAGAACGCCCACCAGCACCGGCAGCACATAGCTTAGCTGCACATAGTAATAGACCAGCTCCGTTACCAGCAGGCCGCTGAGCAGCGCGCCGAACAGACGGAAGCTCATGGAAATGGGCAGAGAGAACTCCTTCAGGGTCTTGCCCACGCCCTTCAGACCGTTGCCCGCGATCCCGCCGGAGAGGATCACAAGATAGGATAAGCAGCCAAGGGCGATGGCACCGTTTACGTCCGACAGCGGCGCGGGAAGGGTCACGGAGCGGCCCGTGGTGGTGACAGTCTGCAAGCCAAGCAGCTCGAACAGCGTCCCCACGAAGATATACGCGCCTGCGCCGAAGATGTAGGCCCCCAGAAATCCGTTTCGCTGAGGACTGCTGGTTTTGGCCATGCCGTCAAACAGGCTTACGGCCTGCTCCAGCAGCAACTGGAACCGCCCCGGCACCAGCTTGAATTTCGGGATGACAAACACGCGGATACACGCCGCCGCTATCAGCAGGATAGCGGATACCGTCATGGCGGAGATCAGTCCCGGATTGACGTTTTTCCAGCCGAACAGGCTGATCTGATTTTCTTCATGCAGGACCGCGTCCCGCATGGCGGTCTGAATGGTCTCCGCTTTTCCCGGCGGCGCCGTCAACAGGCTGCCCGCGAACAGGACCGCGATGAGCAGGACCCATAGGATCATAAATTTCTTTTTGTTTTTCATGCTGATAGCCAGTCTCCTTTCCACACCGGAACACAGGCGCTGCGGTTTGCCCTGACCGCGTCCCATTTTTCGGCGTGACCGTTAAAGGACTTGTCTTCTAAGAACGCCCGTATTATACTGTTCTAACAGAAAGATGTAAAAAGTATATTTGATATGTTGGACATATCTGAATGATATGGCACGGAGGCGAAAAAAGTGGCTATTCCCTACGATTATTACCGCATTTTTTACTATGTTGCCCAACACAAGAGCTTTACCAAGGCCGCCGAGGCTTTGGGCAACAACCAGCCCAACATTACCCGCTGCATGAACAACCTGGAGCAGGATCTGGGCTGCAAGCTGTTTGTCCGCACCAACCACGGCGTCTCCCTGACCCCGGAAGGTCAACGGCTTTACAGTCGCGCTGCTGTGGCCTTTGAACAGCTGCGCCTTGGCGAAAGTGAACTCCGGTCAGATTGCAGTCTGCGGACCGGTAGCATTTCCATTGCCGCCAGCGAAGCCGCGCTCCATCTGACCCTTCTGAACCGCCTTGACGCGTTTCACCGGCGGAATCCGGGGATCCACCTGCGGATCACCAACGATTCCACCCCCCGCGCCATGGAAGGGCTGCTGCGGGGACAGGTGGACTGCGCGGCGGTCACCACGCCCTGTCCGGTGAGAAAGTCCCTGCAGGAAACCGCGCTGGTCTCCTTCCGGGAGATCCTGATCTGCGGTTCGGATTTCCATGATCTGACCGCGGAAACGCAGAGTCTGCGGGATCTGGAAAATCTCCCCTTTGTGTGCATGAGCAGAGGGACCAGTACATATACCTTTTATCAACAGCTGTTCTTAAAGCACAATCTGGCTTTTCATGTGGAAATGGAAGCCGGCACCATGGATCAGGTCCTCGCGATGGTGCAGAGCAATCTGGGCGTCGGTTTCTATCCGGAGTCCATGGCCGCTTCCGCCCTTGCCGCCGGGACGGTATTCCAGATCCGCCTTGCGGAGCCGATCCCGGAACGGTTCGTTAACCTGATCGAGGATACATCCCGCCCTCAAAGCGTTGCCATGAAAGCCTTTAAGAAAATGCTGCTGGCCCCGGAGGAAGAGTAAAATACCGGAGAGGAAATCATTTCCTCTCCGGTGTTTTTTTGGATGGTTTTGTGTCTGCCGGTATGGGCTTCCGTGCCGTCAGTCACCCAGCGCCTGCTTCAGATCGGCGATGATGTCATCCGGGTCCTCCAGACCAACGGACATCCGGATCATGCCGTCGGTAATGCCGGCGGCCTCCCGGATCTCCTTGGGGATCATGGTGTGGGTCATGGCGGCAGCCTGCTCCACCAACGTTTCCGTATCGCCCAGAGAGACGGCCAGCGTGCAGAGCTTCAGGCTGTTGATGAACTTCTTACCGGCCTCCAGACCGCCGGCCACGTCAAAGGAGATCATGCCGCCTCCGCCCTTCATCTGCTTCTTGGCAATGGCGTACTGGGGATTGGATTCCAGGAAGGGATAGCGGACCGTTTCGATCTTCGGATTGGCCTCCAGCCACTTGGCGATCTTCAGGGCGCTTTCATTGTACTGCTTCATGCGGACGCCCAACGTCTTGAGACCGCGGCACACCAGAAATGCTGTGAAGGGCGCCATGACGGAGCCGAAGTGCATGAGGGTACCCAGACGGCACTCCCGCAGGAACTGCTCATCGTTGGAAATCACTGCGCCGCCCAGCAGGTCGCCGTGGCCGCCGATGTACTTGGTGAGACTGTGGATGACTGCATCCACGCCCAGATCCAGCGGGGTGGTGTTGTAGGGCGTGGCGAAGGTGTTGTCGATAAAGACCTTGATGCCGTGCTTATGGGCGATCTCCACCACGGCGGCAATATCCACCAGCACCATGGTGGGGTTGGCGGGAGACTCCACATAGATCAGCTTGGTGTTGGGCTTGATCAGGCCTTCCAGCTGGCTGAGATCGGCGGCGTCAAAGGTATCGTGGGCGATCCCGAAGCGGGGCAGCCAGTCGCTGGTCACGTCCTCCGTGCCGGAATACTTGGCCTTGGTGAAAATAGCGTGGTCGCCACTTTTCAGCAGTGCGAAAATCGCACCGGAAACAGCGCCCATGCCGGACGCATAGGCCACGGCCCCCTTGCCGTGTTCCAGCGCCGCCAGCTTCTGTTCCAGATAATCCACAGAGGGATTGGTGATCCGGCTGTATGCAAAGCTTTCGGCGTAGTCATCGCAGGCCTTCATCGCATCGTCCGTGGAATCAAAATAGAATGTGGACGTCTGATAAATGGGCGGGATCAGGGCACCGTACATATCCCGCGGCTCGCCGGCGTGGACCTCTACCGTGTTGAATTTCAGATCTTCGTGCTTCAAATCAGGGTGCTTCAAAACTAACTGGCTCATTCAAAATACCTCCCGTCGGTTGTGTGACTGCACAATATATACCTACTGACTTACTTGGTGCATTGAGCATAGCACAAACACCCATGGAAACGGAAATATCCGAATGTTATCGCTGGCAATAACATTCGGATATTCAGCTTCTGCGTTTTGCCGCACGGTGGAAATGCGTCTGAGACCTAAAGCCACGGAAGCACCATCCTTAGCGTTTGCGCTTGGGTGGTGGAGTTTACGTTGAGGCTGTGGCTGTCTTCATGACAGAATATATTTTCACTATATCGTATAAAGGTGTGATCAGTAAGCATAAAACTCCAATAAAAATGTGATGAGCGATTCTGCGGAGCGATTTATCTTATGTCCACTGAACAAGTGCCCAATTTTTGTTCTGAGCCAGAATCTCCAGAAGATATGCGAGCATTCTCAAAAGAGCGCGCTGAATCTTGCGGAGATTCAGCACCAGAACGGACATGGCGATCACATGGGCCGCAGTCTCCCGCAGCTTTGCAGTGACCAGCCCCATGCCACATTTACGCTTCGCCAGAGTGAATCTGCGCTCCACTTCCACGCGCTCGCACTCATCCCGATAGTCCTGAGCCTTGTCTCTGGTTTCACTCTTCTTGGGCCGCCCCAGAGCTGGGCCGGAAAGACGAATCCCATGCGCCTTGCAATAGCTGAGATTCTCCCGGTCTCGGTAGATTTTGTCCGCCAGGATCCGGCTGGGGTAATGCCCCTCTCGCGCTCGGAACCGCTCTGTCATTTCCCGCAGATTTCCCGCCTCATTGTAGGCGTCAAAAGAACAGCACTCCAGCCGCGTCCATCCGTCAACGACACTGATGTCCAGTTTCGCACCAAACTCCACCGGCTTTCCCGCTTTTCCCCGCACAATGGGCCGAACGAAGGGCTGGCTCACGCTGACGATCCGGTCAGGTACGCTGTGGGTACGGTTATCGTACATGTACTTCTGCTGCTCATAAACGGCGCGGATCGTGTCCAAACGCTCCGTCTGGCGAGAGGGCAGATTTTTTCCGAGGGACAGTTTTCCATTGATGGCATTCAGGTCACGCCGGAGGTAAGTTAGCTGCTTCCCAATGACTTTGCGGGTCATTTTCGCGGTGTGTTTACGGCATCTTGTGTATTTCAGGTAATCTTTTCGGGCGCGTTTACGGTAGGTTCGAGGCTTCTTTCCGTCCGCGGGATCGTGAAGAACATCCAAAAGCGTTTCGGCGTTCTCCCTGGCCTCGTTGAGCAGAGAAACATCCTGAGGATATCGGATATTGGACGGTGCGCAGGTGGCGTCCACGATCATAGTGCCGCTGTTTCCGCCGGTTCCCGGCTGGCCGTCAGAATCATCGTCATCCTTTCATTCGGCTTCTTTGACCTGACGCTCCTTTGCGTCCCGCACAATCATCTCATTGATCTCACCCAGCACTTCCGACGTCAGGCGCTTGCGGAAATACACCATCAAAGCCGGGTCAAAGGGCAGCTTTTCGTCATCATAGCCAGGATACCCGCAGAAGTACTGCAGATACGGGTTCTCTTGGATCATAAAGGCAGTTTCTTCATCTGAGAAACCATACTCCGCCTGAATGATGCAGGCGCCCAAGGCCAGACGCAGCGGTTTAGCCACATTGCCTTTCCGGTTGGTGAATAGGGCGGCGTAGCGCTTCTCGATCTCCGGCCAGAGGATCGTCCGGGCTTTCTTTACCCAACGGTTGCTTTCCTTCAGATTCATGCCCACCGGCTGTTTGAAATCCGCTAGGCTGATCTGGCCATTGCTGTAACGATACATAGTTGCCTTCCAGGTGCAAGGTTTTTGCTGGATTTTTGCCAGTTCTCTTGCTCCAATTATACCACGGATTGGCCTCTATGGATTGAAATATAAGGCTTTTTCTATTATTCAGTACACATTAAATACTTTCTTAAAGCGCTATCGTCAATTTTATGGTTCGCCTACCTGCTGGCTGCATAAGACAATTTTGCTCACGAATTATTCCCCGTGAATTTGCTTACCATCAATTGTGTACCCCTGCCTTGATAATATCCTCCCTGCGTGGTATACTACCCTATAAGTAGCGACGTACGCGTCATAAGTTCGAGGTGAAAGAAATGATTCAACGCAACTATTATCTGGATCGGCTCATTCGTAATATGTGGAATGGCGAGATCAAAGTCATTACCGGCATCCGCAGATGCGGAAAATCGGTGCTGCTTTTTGAGTTGTTCGATGAATATCTCCGCAATCACGGCACGGATGCCACGCAAATCATTAAAATCGAACTGGATCAGCGGCGGTATTATAAATACCGCAATCCCATTACGCTCTGTGAGTACGTGGAGCAGTTGGTGCTTGGACAGCAGGATAAAAAGCTCTATCTGTTCATTGACGAAGTTCAGCTCACCGCTAAAGTCATCGATCAGGAAAACGGCGGGATCGAGGTCACGATCTACGATATGCTCAACGAGCTGAAAGCATATAAAAATCTCGATGTCTATGTGACCGGCAGCAATTCCAAGGGACTGTCCAAGGATATTGCAACGGAGTTCCGTGACCGCGCCACGCAGATCCATGTATTCCCGCTTTGCTTTGAAGAGTTTTACTCCGCTGTCGGTGGTGATGAACGCAAGGCACTGGACACTTATATGCTGTACGGCGGTATGCCGCGCCTGCTTGCCATGCAGGATGATAAGGATAAAAAGGATTATTTGTCCTCTCTCTACACGGAGCTGTATGTAAAAGATATTGTTGAGCGAAATGGCATCGAGCGTGAGGATATTCTGAATGACATTCTCAATTTCCTTGCCTCTCAGATCAGCTCCCTGACGAATCCAACGAACATCGCAAACGCTATCGCCAGCATGAAAAACGAGAAGGTCAATCCCACGCTTGTTTCTAACTATGTGCAGGATATTGTTGACTCGTTTCTGATTTCCGTAGCAAAGCGCTATGATGTCAAGGGCAAGACCTATTTTAACTATCCGAACAAGTACTACTATACGGACATCGGTCTTCGCAATGCACGGCTGAATTACCGACAGTATGATCCCGGTCATATCATGGAAAACCTGATCTACAACGAGCTTTTGCGGCGCGGCTACTCGGTCGATGTCGGCGTTGTAACCGATCGAACAAAAGGTGCCAATACGCAAAAGGAGATCGACTTTGTGGTCAATGATGCTGACCGGAAAGTCTATATTCAGTCTGCATTCCGGATGGACACGGAGCAAAAGACTGCGTCGGAGCTTGATTCTCTGCTGCTTACCAAGGATTTTTTCAAAAAAATCATCGTTCGTATGGATATCCCGCATAACTTCTACGATGAAAACGGGATTTTCCACTGCAACCTGATCGACCTGCTTCTCGGGCGAGTCGAACTGTTCTAAATGCTCTGTGGAATCTATGCCACTGCGTATGGCGTTCAATAGCTGCGTTTTTGACCATCCACGGCATAGCGCCTGCTCCAGATACCATTTTCGCTCATCTCTTGCCAGCGCATCTGGCGCACGTTGCGCGGGGAAAAGCCTGTGCGGTCAGGGAAATTCGTCTGCAAAAACTCTGCCGCTGCGATGGCCGCGCATGGGATGTTCTGTTGTTTCATTATATAAGTACTGTTTTTCGTACTTTAACTCGGTTTTCTTCACAAGGACTGAGCGGGAAGTATGAAGCGTGCTTCGTGGAAGTGAACTTCATTTCGACATAAAATCTCCATAGTCAATTTAACTATGGAGGTTTTCTGAATGAAACCATACCCGGCGCTGCTCGCAGAGCTTCTCTCCAAGGAACTGTATTCCCTGCGGCAGCAGAAGTCGCTGACGCAGGAAGCCATGGCAGAGCAGCTTCGCATTTCCAGCCGCGCATATAGCGACTTGGAACGTGGAAAGTACGCCGCCTCCGCCCCGACCTTGCTGTTTCTCTTTTCTATGCTGGAGGCGGATGCGCAGCGTGTGCTGATTCAGCAGTTTATGAAACAGGTTCAAGCATTGGAGGGGACAGATGCTGCATGAACGACATAACGGATATTGCCGAAGTATATGACCTGTTATACCGCCTCGCTTTCTCTGCGACAAACACCGCATTCTTTCAGTTATCCTACGCGGTCTATCATAACTTCGGAACTCCTCTCATCGGAAGTGTTTTTTTGTCAAACCACATTTTACCGAAATTTGAGTTCCTTGGGAAGTGGCGTATGCCGCTTCCCTTTTTATTTTGCCAATGATAACTTTACTCCACCTTTTTGTATGTAGGATACCCTATTTAATAGGGCTTGCCAAACATCACCTTTTAATCCGGTTGCATAAATCATCGTAGAGGAAGGGACAGACCACTCACTGTCCACGATGGTCAGTTCGACAGTGCCGTATCCGGAAGGCGCCCGGAACACCTTCACACCTCCGACATCCGCCAGAGCGCTGACACGCTACTTGTAGAAAGATTGCGCGATCACAATCAAGCGGCGGCGTTGCTGCGTGCGGCAGCTTCACTGAAGGAACGGCAATGCAATTTGTGCTTCTATAAGCTCACTGGCAAATGTAATTGATATAAATGAGATGTGCGTTTTCAAATTTTTCGAGCGTTTCCGGCGGCGTGTTCGCCGCTTTTTTTGATGAGAAAACGCAAATTATTCGACGATTCTGACGCGGCAGTCCCCTGTTTTTGGAGATGAGTTATTGCAAAACACGCACGAAAAATATCGTCGGTTTCGAGGAAAATTGAACTCGTTTTTACGAATTTCGGCTCTGTTCTTTGAGTGAGTTCTTCGTAGAACCCAGCCGGTTTTTCGCCGGAATTGACGCTGCTTTCAGCGGAATGAAGCTGCGCGATCTGCGCAGTTCGACCGCTGAGCGATGCATCTGCGGCTGCTTGCACGTGCAATATGCAAGCTGCTTTTGCTGATAAAAATGCTGCGGAATTTCCGCACAAGCGTGCCAACGACGGCAGCTTTTTTCTGATGATTTTGCGCGCACATCAGTGTTTTTTTCTTTGCATTTAGCTGCTTTGCACGCTATAGAGACGACTGAAAGCGTCCAAATTCTCATCGGGAAAATTTATTTATCGGTCCTTTTATGACAGAAAAAAGATGGCGGAATGTGTCCTGCACGAGTCGCAAAGCGCGCCCTGCATGAACAAAAAACACATTCTGCTGTCTCTTTTTTTTGAGTACTCCTGACTGGGTTTGATGCAATTCAACTGCGGAGTTCTTCTCTATCTTGGTGCTCCGTAGTCTCGAAAAGCGGAGGAAAATTGAGAATGAACGGAGCATTCTCCGACTTTTTTCGCTCAAAAAATGAAGAAGAAACACGCATCCGCTGTCTCATTTGGATGGCGGCAATGACGCTTATCGGCCACGATTTCAAACCGGGTTTCGGGTTAAGTTTCGCCGCGTTTCGGTCGGAATCCCGCCGCATTGCTGCCTGAGTGGGCGGCAATATGATGGCAAATGCGGCTGCGTTTCGTCCCCGAAAAGCGTCCGTTCATGGGGCTGACAGGCAGCAGTCGAGCCGAAAAAAGTCCCGATCAATGCCTCGGATGAACCAAAAGTCCCCACAAAAAAAGAGACGGGCGGCTATCTTCCGCCTCCGTCCAATCGCGTCCTGGCAGCCATTTTTTTATCAAATCCGCGAGCGTTATAAATGCACGGGTAAACAGATATGCACAAAATGGGGTTGACATCCATAAGGATGTATGATAAGCTGTGCTCAGATCAGATTATGATTCAGGAGCCGCACTAGGTATGGTACGACCTATATGGCGCATGGGCTCGCCGCAGTAACCGTTGTGAAATGGAAAAGTGCGCCACGGACCCGGCATGAGTAATCTTCGTGAAAGTGTCGGTAAGAACGTATCTGTCCCGATCCACCCTATGTGATAGCAGCCGGGATGCTGTAAATCTCCCGGAGAGACGCCTCACTCTACGAAAGAGGCCGACAGAACCCTAACTGCCGTAGATATTAATAAATAGGGCTGCACACATAAGCAAGAAAAAAGTGTTGGGGAGCGATTCCTATAAACTGCACACACAAGCAGGCAAAAAAAGTGTATTGCCGATTGTTGCGTCTCTGAAAGGGACGAACAGGGGGCGGCTTTGGCTTTAACGAACGAGCAGAAGAACTCTGTAAAGTGAAAAATAGATTTAAAAAATAAACAGACAGGAGGCCGGAATGGGACGCAGAAACAAAACATATTCCAAGGATCTGCATCAGCAAGCCTATGACCAGCTGACAGGGATGCTGGCATTCGGCGAGAGCAAAAAAGAGGCAATGGCCACCGGCACGGCGAAGAATAAAATATTTTCTCACGCCACCTATAAAAATTATTGGAAGCACATCAAATATTTTTTGGGATACATTAAGGAGAAGCATCCTGAGTGCACCACCTTGAAGAATGCAAAGAAGTATGTCAACGAGTGGCTGCAGAGCAGAGTGGATCAGGGCCTCTCCGCATGGACGGTGCAATTGGAGGCAAAGGCCCTCGGAAAGCTGTACGGAATTTCTCCAGATGACGAGGCGTACTTTGATCCGCCGAAAAGAAACCGGCAGGATATTAAACGAAGCCGCGGAGACCGGGTGCGGGATCAGCACTTCTCAAAGACGAACAATGATGAACTGATAAAATTTTGCCGCGGGACCGGCCTACGGCGAAGAGAATTGCAGGAGCTGCGGGGGAAGGATCTGGTTTCCAGGGAGCAGATCGAAGCAGAGCTTTCCGAGCTGGAGAAGATCCCCGAGGCGCAGCAAGCGCCGAGCGTCGCACGGCGTCTTGAGATCCTCCGGGACACGCAGCTGTTTCCGGAGGCGCAGTCCTTTATCCATGTTCGCAACGGCAAGGGCGGACGGGAGCGTCTCAGTCCGATCATCGGCAAGCATGCGGATCAGATCGTGGAGCGGATCGCGGACACGCCGGCAGAGGAAAAGGTCTGGCAGCACATCCACACCAGCGCCGACATCCACGGCTACCGGGCGGAGTATGCCACGGCGATCTACAAGGCTCATGCCAGGGCCATCGAGGACATCCCGTATGACAAGGTTAACCGCGGCACGGGGCGGCGTTACCAAAGCGAGGTGTACACCTGCCGCAAGGATGAGGCCGGGAGAAAGCTGGACAAGGCTGCCATGCTGGTTTGCAGCAAGGCGCTGGGGCATAACCGTATCAGCGTGGTGGCAGATAACTACATTCGGGGTCTGTAAAGGAGGCGTCCATCATGGCTGAATTCGTAAAGAAACCCGCGATTGGTGGGTATAAGCCGGTGGCGGGCGGATCGTCCAATTCGGAGTGTACCCATGTGATTCTGACGTTAGACGAGTATGACGGGCTGAAACGGGAGATCTCCAGCGCACAGCAGGCGGCAAGAAATGCAGAATACAATGCGGATAAAAAGATTAACCAGATACAGAGCGAAGCGCAGAGCAGGATAACGCATACTGAGAAGGAAATGGCGAAAAATACAGCAGAATGGGAAAGGAAATTGGCGGCAGAACAGCAGGAAAGCGCTCTGCAGCGAGAGCTGAACGCCAATCTGCTGCGGATCACCAAAGAGCGGGCCAATGCGGAGCGGGGTCTGAAGCCGAAAAAAGAACATAACGGGTATGTTGTGCTGACGTCAGTGGAAAAGGAATCCCGCTATAAGGATTCGTATGGACACCCCCGGACGATTACGCTGTGGGAAACGGCGATGGAGACGCCCTATACCGTGGATTTCGAGGCAGAGCAGGTCAGGAGCCTGCTGCAAGAACTGTTTCAAAAGGATGAGGATGAGAGATGGCCGATCTGCCGGATCGGCATCACCGGAAACTATCCGGGCAAATATGCGGATATGATTCAGGATAAGAAATGGCGCGAGGACTATGAGAAGTACAACGTCATGCTGGAACGGTGGCTGAGGGCAAATTACAGGAGCGGTTACTGGGAGCTGATCTTCCAGCATACAAAGCCCCTGTCCGTCGTTCCACCGGATATGCGGGCGAGGCGGGGATGAGCATCCCCCCCTTCCCTGCTCGCTGCGCGCCCTTGCGCTGAATGCAGAAAACCCCCGGTTCGCACGAACCGGGGGTCTTTGTTCCTCTCCGCGGCCGGAGGATTCCGGCCGCGGCTGGGTTCTATGGAGTTCGGGTTTTGGGGCTTACGCCGCGTCGGGCGGTACGGCGCGGACTGTCCCGCCCCCGCTTTCTCCCGCGCGGCGCTTTATTTCTGCTTCTCTAATAAAGTTTGCAGCGCCCGAATGCCACAGCGAACCGGGACAAACACTGCCACGAATATGACCACGAAAAGCAGATATTTAAGCTTTTCACCCACTTGACAGTTTAGTGGCTCATGCTTTATAGTTGGGGTGCGGAGGGTTGTGTCTCCGCACCCCGGGCCTTTACCAGTTCAGCATTTTTTGAACCGCCAGAACGATGAGGCCGGAAATTGTGGCCGCCAGAATGTCAGCTGTGAACTGTCTCATTCTTTTGGCCTGCGCCGTCGGCTTATGCCGTCGGCTTTTTTTCTGCCCATTTTACCACCCGGTCCTCTTGCGTTGTTTATGATTTTCTGTTCACTTGGAAGACCGCCTTTAAAAATGTTATCATTTCCAACGTGATATTATGTTCCAACTCGTTCAGAAAATCAACTGTCATTTTTTGTTTAGTATGTGTAACAAAATCGTTGGCAAGGGGGGCTGGCAGTCAAATCGGACGGAAAAACGTGTTGTTCAAAGAGAAAAAATTGAGCGGATAAGTACCCCGGCGCACGCAGCCGGCCGCTGTCAGTCGTAGGAATGCATCCCAGACAGCGGATCAAAGTGTGTCAGATAATATTGGGCGGCGGGATGGATCTCGCCGGAGGACAATGTATGCGGTGGGATATATATGTCCTCCCCCAGCCTGTTGGCCTTTGCGGCAGAAAGCGGCAGCGTCACGATCGAACCGCTGCCCTCCGCTCTGCTGTGCGCCTCCCAGCCGCGCAGAACACGCCGGAGTCTGCCGGTATGATGTAGCGCAAGCAAGGCTGCCAGATTGTTTGTTCCAGCCACGCTCCAGCAGGTGCGGTTGTGCTTCATCCGGTTCCCAATAATGGTAAAGATATTGCTCTCCATACTCCCGCAGCGGGCGGGCTGCTGGCCCTCGTTGGGCAGCGGAGGCTGCCTTCCTGCTCGCTGGTAGTACGGTATCAGGGCATGACTGTGGTTGCTGAAATAAGAAAACAGCCTCCGGCGGTTTTCGCCCTCTTCAATTTTTGAAATTTAACTGATTGAAAATCAGAAATTTGACTGAATATAGTTGCGAAATCCGGCTGAATGGACTATAATAGACTCAACTAATGGTCGAGGTGAGCGTTTATGGATAAACAGAATTATAAGCCCCGCATAATTGATGCAAGGGTAAAAGAATATCTGTCGGCCTTTGGTGCCGTTTGTATTGAGGGACCAAAGTGGTGTGGAAAGACCTGGACTTCCTCTTATCACAGTAAAAGCGAGATCTACATCGGTGATCCTGCCAACAACTTTCAAAACCGCCAGCTAGCCGAATTGTCCCCCGCTCTGATCCTAGACGGTGAAACTCCGCGCCTGATTGACGAGTGGCAGGAGGTTCCTCCCATTTGGGATGCCGTGCGATACAAGGTGGATCAGGTTGCGGAAAAAGGGCAATTCATTCTGACCAGTTCTGCTACTCCTAACCACAAGGGCATTCTGCACAGCGGTGCAGGCCGTATTGCCAAACTGCGGATGCGTCCTATGTCCCTATACGAGTCTGGAGATTCCTGCGGTAAGGTCTCTCTGGAAAAGCTGTGTCATGGTAAGTTGGCACCTGCATTAACCGGCGAAGTGGACTTAAGAAAGCTGATCGAAGTGATTATCCGCGGCGGGTGGCCTGGCAGCTTGGGATTACCCATCGAGCAGGCTGCTCTGCTCCCCTTGGAGTATCTCAACGCAGTTATCGACGATGATGTGTACCGCATCGATGGCGTAAAGCGTGACACATCCAAGATGCGCCTGCTGCTGCGCTCTCTGGCTCGCAACGAAAGCACTACCGTCACCAATAAGACTTTAATGAAAGACATCAAGGCCGTGGATGACGAGGATATCGACTCCAATACGGTGTCTGCCTATCTGAATATTTTCAAGCGGTTGTTTATTACGGACAATCAGCCGCCGTTCTCCTCTGGAATCCGTTCATCTGTCCGTATCAAGCAAGCCGAAAAGCGGCACTTCTCCGATCCTTCTCTGGCCTGTGCTTTACTGAAAGCTACTCCTGCTGGACTGATGGGCGATTTGGAGATGCTCGGATTCCTGTTTGAATCTCTCTGCGAACGTGACCTCCGCATCTATGCCGAATCTTTCGGTGCAAACCTATATCACTATCAGGATTATAAAAATCAGGAAATCGATGCTGTCATCGAACTGCCTGACGGCCAATGGTGCGCGTTTGAGATCAAACTGGGAGCTAACCAGATCGACGCTGCCGCCGCCAACCTGCTGGAGATCAAAGAGCAAATTTCGGAAGACCCCAAGGGAAAGCCCCCCGCGGTTCTCTGCGTACTATGCGGTATGTCCAATGCTGCATATCAGCGACCAGATGGGGTGTTTGTGGTTCCAATTACGGCCCTAAAGAATTAATCGATGTGTTGTTATGAGACAAAAAGAATATAAACCTTTACCGGAAAAGCATCTTTGGCAACTGGCTTTGCATACCGGACAATGGTGCAGAGCTGTATTGTGCCAAGCACACCGCTTTTTTGATGCGTTGGAGGCAGATAATAGACCGCTTCCGTGGGATGATAGTGAATCTTTCGATATGCTTCTTGCTGATAAAACCTTTTTGATTACCGCAATCCACCATTCTATTGTCAACATGGAAAAGCTGAATACTGAACTTATCAATCGAGGTGATACCAGCTTTCAGGGTGTTCTGGATTCGATAGCAACAGCGGAGGAGCGAAAGCAAATCCGTATTTGGAGGAACATGAATGAGCACGACCTTGATTATCTATCCAACAACGGGAATTATCAGAAAGAGTTTATCACGACCATAAAAAAGGGCGATTATACATTTGAAACAAACGCTTTTGTGACTTTGATTCACGGGGATGCAAAGATTTCTCTGATCGGTAGTATTGAAATCGATAAGTTGTTAGTCCGCTTCAAAGAAAATATGGCGCAGATTCAAAAGAAATCAAAAGAAGTATTTGAAAGATATTTCAGATGAAATTGCAGTATTAATTCTGACTGTCTGTGTCGAACGATAGTACCACGCGAAAAATACAGCACCTGTTATAGGCGTAAGCCACAATATACTGTCGAGGAGAAATAGAAAATGGGCAGAATATCTACTAAAGAAAATAAAAATGATAACTTTACACTAATATTTCCTTGACATTTGAATCATTGTCGAAATATACCCGGCCACGCCCACGCCTCTGCTTCAAGGTTTCCGGGTGTTTTCCGGTAATTTTGCTGTGGCCAAATCCATACCATTGCAGATATGCCTAAAATATCACCCTTGCCTTCGGCTAACACTCCAAAGCCGGCGTCAAATTGAATCGAATAAAAGCCCCCTTCCCTATTCGCTGTGCGCTCTTGCACTGAACACAGGAAGACCCCCGGTTCGTGCGAACCGGGGGTCTTTGTTTCACTCTGCGGCCGGAGGATTCCGGCCGCAGCTGGGTTCTATGGAGTTTTGGCCTTGCGGTTTACGCCGCGTCGGGCGGGAGGGCGATGCCCTCCTCGTCCCAGGTGGTCAGCGCGAAGTGGTAGGGGCGGCCCTTCTTGTCCTTCTGGCGGTTCAGCTCCGTCAGCAGAGCCTTCACCGTGTCGGGGTGGCGCTGGGCGATGAGCACGGCCTCCCGCACCTCCATATCGTCCGCCACGCAGCCGTC
>ENA-UEPH01000555-UEPH01000555.1-human-gut-metagenome-genome-assembly--contig:-NODE-555-length-42903-cov-5.427404_pt1 | contig 42903 bp, 28 predicted proteins | sample MGYA00242891_ERZ507898 | MGnify/ENA primary metagenome ERZ507898 (study PRJEB26167, sample SAMN06115411) | human gut metagenome | host: Homo sapiens | place: China:Guizhou | collected 2014-10-15...
GGCGTTTCTATATTGCTTTTCAAGGTTCGGAAATGGGGTAAAAAAGATAACGTAAAACGCTCCGGAAATAATAGCTTTTTTGTGCGGAAAGATGAAAACTGTGTTTCAGTTTTTTACACCCACATGGGAGCAAAGAAAAAATTAGTGGCTCGGATTTCAAAATCCGAGCCACTAATTTTAAAATCCAAGCCACTAATTTTTTGCCCCTTGAAAACCCGCCCGAAAAACCTGCTTTGGGAAGCGGACATATTCGGACGGGAGTTTTTCGTTGTATGAAACAGCAAGGGGTTTCTATTGATGTTGTGGTGTTTTTATCGGGTAAAAAAACGAATGCCGGGCATTATGTGCCCGGCATTCGTTATATGATGTTGCCTTTTTGGCTTTTTGTTATTCGGCCGAGGTGAGCGGCTTTATCACGAACGTGAAATCGCGGTCGCCATAAGGCATTTGATATTCCGGTTCGGGCCATGCTCCCCACGAGTTGACACAGCCAAGGCCGAACTGCCTCTGTGATATGTGAACTACCGTAAACGGGCGTTGTACGAGGTCGCCCGAGTGGCTCTGGTGTTTGTTCTTGTCTGAGCCGTCGTCAAGGTCGGAAGTCAGATAATTGAGCGACGAGCATTCCATGGGGGCGTTGGAGTAGAATTCCAGCCCCATGCCTTTGGGCGAGAGCACGCGCCACCAGCGTACATCAGTGTGGTTGCCGCTTTCTTGCGGGCGAACGTATCCCCAGTACTGGTTCTCGACGAGTTGCCTGAATATTCCGATGTGCTCGCTGTTGTTACGGTCGATGTAGTTCTCTCCCGGGCCACGGCCGTAGTATTCAAGATTTACAAAATCGCGCGGCATCACGAGCTGCATTCCGTAACGGAACATCTGCGGCTTGTCCTTGGCGTTGGGGTCGGTAATGAGTTTCTGGTTTACAATGAGCTGGCCGTCGGGGCGCAGTGTGTATGTCATCTCGAGTTTTGCGGATACTCCCGGCATGTCGTATTTTGCGATTACCTGCTTTGCTTCGCCGAGTTCCTTGCATTCGAATGATTTGAGGTCCATTTGCGGGTTTTTCCATGCAGCGAAGTGGTTTTGCAGGCCGGCTCCGTAGTCGTTGTCGGTTGGTGCGCGCCAGAAGTCGGGCACGAGCGAGTAGCCTTTCTTGAATGCCGGCGTGTTGTCGATGTCGAGGTAGTCAATCCAACCGGTGCTCTTGTTGAATGTAACGGTTGTGTGGCCTGCTGCAAGCGACAGGCATGCGAGTTGTTCTTGTTTTACAACCTTCTCGGCCGGTGCCGCGGTTTCGTCTTTCTTCTTCGACTTCTTTACGGTTCTTATTTCCGGCTGTTCGGCAGTAGCTTTTGGCATTAGGCTCTCTACTGTCGGGAACTTATACTGGCTTACCGGCAGTTGCTGGTGTGCTATCACGTAGTTTACATCAAGGAGTGGTTCTACGGTCTTGATTCTGAAATTGATGTTCAGCAGCAGTTCCTTGTCTTTCACGTCATCGGGAACGGAGAAGCCTTTGAGGGATATTTGCCGGCGTTCCTGCGGTTTTACATTCAATGCGTCTTCGTTGCCTTTTGCAATGCTTTCGCCGTTTGCGAGCAATTCCCATTCAAGGCGGACGTTCGAAAGGTCGCGGAAGAAGTATTCATTGTAAATTTCCAATTCTCCTTTGCTTATATTTATAGGCGTAACCCAAATGTCCTGGTATATGTGGCGTATTTCGCTTGCCTCTGGCTCGGGTTCGCGGTCGGGGCGTATGAAACCATTGTTGTTGAAGTTGTGGTCGGTAGCCGGGTAATATCGTGGGGACTCCCATGGCAGTACTGATGTCCCGGAAGGCTAAAAATGCCAACTGTACCGTGACGTTGTGTCATAGTAGAACCGAGAACTTGAAGGAGATCACTCGTTTGGCTGATATTTTAGTCGTGGCGATAGGAGTTCCGCTTTTCCTGAAAGAAGATATGGTGAAAGAGGGGGCTGTTGTTGTGGATGTGGGAATTCACCGTATTCCTTCCGAGACAACAAAGAATGGTTGGAAGCTAGTGGGTGACGTGGATTATGATCACGTGGCGCCTAAATGTTCATATATTACTCCGGTGCCCGGTGGTGTGGGACCGATGACTATCGTGAGTCTGTTACAAAACACGATAAAGGCTTGTAAAGCCAAACATTAATAATTGAAAATTGAGAGTTGAAAATTGAAAATGAGAAATGATCTTTTATTTTTAATTTTCAATTCTCAATTTTGCCTTTTCAATTGATTCATGGTTCTTAATTATATCTGGATATTCTTTTTCGGGGCGGCATTCTTGGTTGCTCTTTGTAAATTGCTCTTCATGGGGGATACGGAGGTCTTTTCGGCCATCGTGAAGGCTACTTTCGATATGTCAAAAACGGGATTCGAGATTTCGTTAGGATTGACAGGAGTATTGACGTTATGGATGGGAATCATGAAGATTGGAGAGCGAGGAGGGGCCGTGAAAGTGATGTCGTGGTTGATTAGTCCTTTTTTTCGGAAATTATTTCCGGAATTACCTCCGGATAGTCCGGCATATGGCTCTATCATGATGAATATTGCCGCTAACATGCTGGGGTTGGATAACGCCGCTACTCCCGTTGGGTTAAGGGCCATGCAACAAATGCAAGAAGTGAACCCGCACAAAGATCGGGCTTCGAATGCACAAATCATGTTTTTGGTATTGAATACCTCGGGGTTGACAATCATTCCGGTTTCCGTTATGGTTTACCGGGCGCAGATGGGGGCAGCAAATCCAGCGGATATATTTATACCTATATTATTAGCTACTTATGTTTCCACGTTGGTCGGGTTGATTGCCGTGGCTATTTATCAACGGTTGAATTTGTTCAACCGGGTCGTGATGGCTTATTTGATAGGGGGAACATTGGCCGTGGGTGGCCTGATCTGGTATTTCTCCGGGCTGGATAAAGAGACCATTACAACGGTTTCAACTGTGGCTAGTAACGTGATCCTTTTTTCTATTATTGTAGCCTTTATCGGCATGGGGGCTTGGCGTAAGATAAACGTGTACGACGCTTTTATTGATGGGGCGAAAGAAGGCTTCTCGATAGCGATCAAGATTATCCCTTACTTGGTGGCGATTCTCGTGGCTGTTGGTGTATTCCGGGCCGCGGGTGCCATGGATATGTTGATGAACGGGTTGGAACGTTTGTGCCTGGCTTGCGGTCTGGATGCCGATTTTATACCTGCCCTGCCGACAGCGTTGATGAAACCTCTTAGCGGGAGTGGTGCCCGGGGCTTGATGATTGATACGATGAACTCGTTCGGGGCAGATTCCTTTGCCGGAAGGTTGGCATGTACATTCCAAGGAGCCACGGATACGACATTTTATATTATAGCCGTGTACTTTGGTGCGGTAGGAATAAAAAATACACGCTACGCAATTCCTTGCGGGTTGATTGCTGATTTGGCCGGGGTGATAGCTGCCTTGGTGATGGCATATATCTTTTTTGCGTAAATCGAAATAAAATCATTGTAGATTTCACTATATAAGTGGCTTTTTTGTATTATAATTGTTAAGTCAAATAATTAATGATTGTACTTGGTGCAAAATAGGGATGAGCAGTTTATAAAGCTGATTAATTCGAAACAGCCGGCGGCTTTTCGAGAGGTGTTCAACGAGTTTTATAATTCATTGGTTTATTTCGGTATGCGCTACGTGGAAAGGATGGAGATTGCGGAGGATTTGGTACAAGAGCTTTTTACGAACGTGTGGGAAAGCAAAACGCAATATGCTTCGTTTACTAGTTTCAAGACGTTTCTTTATACTTCGGTAAGAAATGCCGCATTGGATTATTTGAAACATAAGAGCGTGGAAGGAAAATATATTTCTTATACCTTGGAGCATCCCGAATCGGAAGAGGAATTGGAGACAAGGATTACAGAAGAAGAGATTTATCGTTTGTTTTTGAAAATACTGGAAGAGTTGCCGGAACGGCGTAAAATAATTTTTAAGTTACATTTGCAGGGGAAAAAGAACGAGGAGATTGCCAGATTATTACGTATATCGGTAGAAACGGTTAAGACTGCTAAGAAAGAGTCTGTCCGATATTTCAAAATGCGGCTAGGGAATGCTTTTTATGCGGTTTCGTTCATGTTGGGAGTCTAGGTTTCTAAAGAATAGGTTGTTTAAAAAAGTTAAATAAAGTGATTGTCAATCCCCCTTTTTATAATGGATGTCGTCTCATTTATAAAAAGAGGAACTATGTACGATTTCGATTATAAGATAGTAAAATTAATACAGCGATATTTTGCCGATGACCTTACTCCGGGGGAAGAGCAAGAGTTGAGAGAGTGGTTGGCTGGTTCTCACCGACATCAAGAGATATTCGATGCCATTCGTCAAGGCGAGAACTTGGAAGATCGGGAACGGGTTTGGAAGCAGACGAACAAGCAGCAGGCTTTAAATCATTTTGAGAAAAAAATCGGTTATCAGAGAAGGGTAATCGTACGTCGTTTGGTAAAGTATGCTGCTGTTGTCATGATTCCGCTTTTGGCTGTTTTATCTTGGCAATGGTTGAATGATGAGGAGAAAGTTTTGCATGAAGCCCCCGTGGCTATTCAACCGGGGCGTATGCAAGCGACCTTGACGTTGGAGGATGGGGCAGGGATTCCGTTAAATCGTGTAGGTGATGAAGGATTTTCAATTTCACAATCCGGGGCCCGAATTCGTAACACGATGAACGGGATTGTTTATACCGATACGATTAACACATCCGGGATAACGAGTTTTAACCGATTGAAAACTCCTCGTGGGGGAGAGTATAACGTGACGCTTTCGGATGGGACTAAAGTATATTTGAATGCCGCATCCGATTTGAAATATCCGGTCGTGTTTGATAAGGACTGCCGGGAGGTTTATCTCTCGGGGGAAGCTTATTTTGAAGTGGCAAAGGATTCCAAACGTCCGTTCTACGTGGTGATAGATGCTGTTAAGATTGAGGTTTACGGTACGTCTTTTAATGTAAACACGCACTATAATAATCAGGTTCAAACTGTTTTGATTTCCGGGAAAATCGGGGTAAAGGGAAATGAATCCGGGCTTTATAAAGTGGCTCCTTCTGAATTGGTTGAATTCACGTCTGATGGGAAATTTATTCGTCAGGAAAAGGTGAATGTCTTGCCTTATATAGCTTGGAGAGACGGACAATTTATTTTCGAGAACGAGAGTCTGGAACAAATCATGAGTACATTGTCGTTGTGGTATGATGTTGACGTGTTTTATGCCAGCGAAAAGCTGAAAGCACACAAGTTCACGGGACACATGAAGAAATACGAGAATATAAATACAATATTGGATGCAATAAGTAAAATTATGGAGGTGAATTTTATTATTAAAGATAAAACAATTACGGTGATGAAATGAAAAACGGAAAGTGTTCCACCACTTCCCGTTATTCTAGAATGCCTTGGTATTGTTCCACCAATCCCGAAGGCGAATACTAATGATTAATTTACAAATATATGGAAAAAAGTCGATTATGTCCTCATCTGTTTCCAAGGATAGGACGAAAAATTTTTCTGGTTATGAAGTTATGTTTATCTCTATTGTTCTTTTTTACTTTTACGTTGACTGCTAACGTGCGGGCTCAACAGGAAAAGGTGAATTTGAATTTAAAAGATGTATCTATCAAAACTTTATTTGAGGAGATACAACGACAGACCGATCTTTATTTTGTGTTTAGTGCGGAACAAACACAAAAGTTGGGTTTGTTTACGGTGAAAGCAAAAGATGAGAATCTGGAGAGTGTGTTAAAGCGAATTTTCGCTAACACGGGATTCGTATATGAATTTAATAAAGATTTGATTATCGTACGTCCGGCAAAGGAGGCCGATCAGGCAAGAAAGGAGATTCGGGTGGTAGGACAGGTGACGGACGAGAAGAAACACCCGCTACCCGGGGTTACTGTGCAATTGAAAGGTTTGCAAATGGGTACGGCTACGGATAAGGATGGGAAATACGCGATTCGTTTCTTAGAAACGGATAGGGATATGATATTAGTCTATTCTTTTATCGGGATGGAGTCACAAGAGATTAAATACACGGGGAAAGATACGATTGATGTGGTGTTGAAGGAATCTGTGGCGATGCTGGAAGAGGTGGTGATTAATACCGGTTACCAGAAGATTGATGCCCGCAAGAGTACGAGCGCTATCACCACGATCAAGGCCGAGGATATTATTACTCCCGGTTTGCAGACGATCGACCAGATGTTGGAAGGATACGTGCCGGGTATGATCTTTATGCAAAATACCGGACAGATCGGTGCTGCCCCTCGTTTGAGAATTCGTGGTACTTCTACGGTGTTGGGATCTCAGGAACCGCTTTGGGTGGTGGATGGAGTTGTGGTGCAGGATCCGGTAAATGTGGATCCGAAAGATATCAATGATTTGGATTTTGTGAATTTATTGGGTAATGCTATTTCTGGTTTGAATCCTGAAGATATCGAGCAGATAGACGTTCTGAAAGATGCTTCAGCCACGGCGATTTATGGCAAGGAGGCGGCTAACGGTGTTATCGTGATCACGACCAAGAAAGGAAGACAAGGCCCGCCGACAGTTACCTATTCGCTTTCCGGTTCATTTATTCAACGTCCGAGTTATAATGACAAGAGCGTGAATATGATGAATTCTAAGCAAAGAATTGATCTTTCTCGGGAGATGATCGAGAAACGTATGGGTTTCCCGTCGGTTGATACATGGGTAGGATATGAAGCGGCCTACAGGGACTATATGAATGGTCGGCTTAGTTATGATGAATTTGAGCAAAAGGTTGGATATTATGAGACATTAAATACAGATTGGTTTGATATTTTGATGAAGGATGCTTTTTCTCATAAACATACATTGAGTCTCTCTGGAGGTTCTTCTTCTTTACGTTATTATGCTTCTTTGGGCTTAAATAGTACAGAAGGTAATGTCCGGGGAGAGTTGAATCGAGGGTATACGACTAGTGTTAATATTTCTGGTAATTTCGATAAATTCACGGTGACTTTTGGTTTGCAAGGAAATGTTTCAAAGAAGAAATATACTCCAAATGATGTAGGGATTACTGAATTTGCGTATAATACAAGTAGAGCCGTTCCTGCCTATAATCCGGATGGAAGTTACTGGTATTATTCTAAAGAAAAAGTTATTGATGAGTCTGAATTACCGACATATTTTCCAGTGAATATGCTGGAAGATCGGGATAACGCTTCTCAGGAAATTAACCAGAATGGTTTAACCTTCCAGACGACTGTAGATTATCAGATTTTTCCGACTTTAAAGGTCGGTGTACTATTGTCGTATGCTTTTTCGAATTCGACAAATGCAACCTGGCATGGAGAGAATTCTTATTATGTGAGAAGTTTAGCCAAGTCTTACGGTAATACGGAAGCTAATTTTAAGAAATATAGTGTTTTGCCTATAGGGGGAGAAATGAAAGAAAGTCGTACGGATCGTAATGCCTATACGGTGCGGGGGCAAGTCGAGTATAAAGAAGCGTTAGATAGGGATGAAAATCATATTTTTAATGTAAATGCGGGAGGTGAGATTAAATCCAATAAGTATAATACGTATGCTAAAACAACACGAGGCTATATGAAAGATAGAAGTATGATCGTTGCGTCTGTTGATTTTGCCGAATATCCAGCATATTTAGAGTGGATGAGGACGACGGCTGCTTTGGGCCAATATATAACTCAGACCTCTCGTGATGTTTCTGTGTTTTTGACCACCGGATACAGTTATAAAAATATTTATAATTTCAGTTTTAACGCTCGTGCCGATTTTTCAAATGAATTTGGAAGTCGGGCGAAAGAGAAGTTCTTCCCGATATGGGCAATTTCAGGACGTTGGAATTTGTCGGAGAATGTGTTGAAAAACGTATCATGGATTAATGATCTTTCTATACGGGCTTCTTTTGGATATCAGGGGAATGTGCCCCAGGTGTCACCTAGATTAGTGATTAAGAGAGCGGGTACGAGTAGTCTTTTCAATGAGTTGTATTCTTCTGTTGTTCAATTCCCGAACCCAGACTTGAAATGGGAGAAAACTTCGAATACGAACGTAAGTGTTGATTTCTCGTTGTTGAAAAGAAAAGTAAATGGATCAGTATCTTATTATTATAGAAAAACAACGGATGCATACATGCAAAAAAGTGTTTCGGAGGTGAATGGAGTCAAGGGATACATCGTAAACCAAGGAACAATCACAAATCAAGGTGTTGAAATTTCATTGAATTTTACGCCAATCAATACAATGGGTGCTGATGGTAAAGGCTTTAGATGGCGTTTTGATCCTCAGCTAGGACAAGTGATGAATAAATTAATTGATAAAGCTGTGAAAACTAAAGATAAATCCGTTCGGGATGATGATGATATCACTTATTCTGATTATTTGAATGGTACGGTACAGACTGTAAAACGTTCTTTGAACGGTTTTTACTCTTATCGTTTTTTAGGGCTAGACCCGAAAGATGGTCGGCCGATGTTTCCTAATTTAGAACAAGTGATTGGTGAAGGTGATGATGCCATTGACTATGGAGAACAGTTTAAATTAATGACTAATGAAGAGCGTTATATGTCTGTTATGAAGTATTCCGGGACACGGGTTCCTTTTTTGCAAGGAGGTATATTAAATAGTTTTTCGTATAATCGTTTTACCCTTTCAATCAATTTGTCATATAGTATTGGTTCTAAAATTAGATTATTAAAATTATATCCGAATGTTTCTGGGAGTAATTCGACATTAGCCCCTAGTCCGATGGAAAACGCTCGTAATGAGTTTTTGGATCGTTGGAGGAAGCCTGGAGATGAACTAAATACGAAAATTCCAGGAATATTGGATAATTCTGAGTTTATGCTTACGGTTGGTTCATTCCCTTGGTGGAAAAAATCTGCTTATAATGAAACGGTGAATCGAAAGATAATAGCTGAGAATATTTGGCAGATGTATGATTACTCGGATATTCGGGTAGTAAGTGGAGATTATTTGAAAATTCAGAATATCTCGTTACGTTATAATTTACCAGAGGCTATTTGTAAAAAAGTTCGGATGAGGTCTGCTTATGTTTCTCTGGTCGGAACGAATTTGCATACCTTCTGTAATAAGAAGTTAAAAGGTCAGGATCCGACCACGCAATCGGGAAGTGCTTCTACGATTTCAATGTCGATACGTCCGACTTATTCGTTTAGTTTGAATGTTTCATTTTAAAGAATTGGAATATGAATAAGATATATTTATACGTGATTGCTTTACTTTTAGTAGTCTCGTCTTGTGGGGATTTTTTGGAAGAAGCTTCTCAGAATTTGACTTATGTTGAGTCCACGCAAGATTTTGATGAATTACTGATTGGAAATGGATACTTGCAAAAACAGAGAACAGGAGATCCATATCGTTTTGCTTGGTTAGACGTGATGGATGATGATGTAACGCATTTTTTATCAAAAGCACCGTCGGAGTTTGCGACGGTAATGTTCAATAGTACAAGAGAATTTTATAAATGGAGTTCTTATCCTTTTAATGATGATCGACCTAATTTTTATGATGGATCTAAGGGGTGGGCTAGGATCTATGAGTGTATAGCAATTGTTAATGTCATCTTGGGTGAAATTGATCGATTTAAGGGTGAAAAAGAATATAACCGGATAAAAGGAGAGGCTTTATTCCTAAGAGGTTTTTACTATTTTTATTTAGTTAGTATTTGGGGGCATCCCTATAATATTGCTACGGCTTCAACAGATTTGGGTGTACCAATTAAATTAACAGATTACATAGAAGATAAGGGTTTTCATCGGAATAGCGTAAAGGAATGTTATGAACAAATAGCTAAGGATGCTAAGGAAGCTATTGCTTGTTTGGAAGGAGTTGTGCAACCGTCGACCCGGAGAGCCAATCAGAATGCCGCTCGGGCTTTACTAGCTAAGACTTATTTATGTATGGGTGAAAATCAATTAGTCGTGGAGCAGTGTGATTCTATCCTAGAAGCACCGGGAGATTTGGTTTTGATTGATTTGAACACGATAGCTATTAGTGCTTATGCTACTTTACAACGTAAGCAAACATCAAGCGAATGTATTTTTACTAATAGTTATGGGCCGACAGTATTTCAGTATTCACAAGAATCTATAGCGGCTTCTTCAGGGCTATTGGCCTGTTATGACGCAATTAATGATTTACGTTTCAACACGGGAAAAGATTCGCATTTCTTCAAATACTATTTGGGAAATTACTTTGGTCAGGTAAAGGCTGGGAATAATGAAGTACATACAATTAGTCTATTACTTCCGGAGGTGTATTTGAATAAGGCAGAGGCTCTAGCGATGTTAGATAAACCTAATGAAGCTATTGAAGTGTTACAAAAATTACGTGAAAAGCGAATGAGTGATGTGGGAACGATTAATTTAACAGGAGAGGATTTAATGAAATTTATCCGGGATGAACGCCGTCGAGAACTTTGTTTCACGGGACAACGTTGGTTTGATTTGAAGCGCTATGCCGTCCATTCAAAATATCCGCAGAAAACGAAGATTGAGCATCCTTATTACGAATGGACTGGAAGTGCAACACTTGTTAAAACGTATGTGCTTGATGAGTATCCCGGTGATGGAGGGTGGTTGATGCCTTTCCCTGCGGATGCTATTATTGCAAATGAAGGAGCGTTGGTAAATAATGTTCGTCCGGAAAGATAGGTCTTGGAAACGATTAATAGGTAGAATATGAAAACGAAAATATTATATTTAGGATATATAGTCATGATATTCTTCTTGGGAGGGTGTTATCATGAGAGTGAATTAAAGCAGTCATATTTTGATGAGAACTGGTATGTTCTTCAGGATTCGGACGATCCTTTGGATCACCAGAGATATTTGATATACAAAGAAACCGGTATCCCGATTTTTTATAATGATACTATTGGAAGTCAGAATCGGGGTGTAGATGCTTTTGGAGATCCGGTCATTTATCATGAAGTGCTTCATCCCGACTACACGATAACATCTATGTTTCGTGTGTCAACTTATGAGTTGAGTGATCAGCGTGAGGATTTATTAATAGGAGTGAGATTTATACAGGATCGGATCATTCCTGAATTGATTTCTCCTTTGATGTATCCGCGTTGTTTCCTACTTGTGAATAAGTTAACACGGTCGAATGTTTCTTCGTATGAGGCAAATTGTTTTCAAGGAATGATGACAACACTTGTTTCCCACGTGGAAAAATTGAAGAATATGGATGAATTGCAATTACGTCGATTAGCTATGGAGGTCGTGGGTGAACAAATTGGATCCTATTTAGCAGATAGTTGTAGAGTGGAATTGGAGAATTTTTATAACGTGTGTCGGAAAGAGATTAATCCCAATAGTTCGACATATAATTTTAGATTAACTGCATCATCAGTACCTAAAATGGCTCCGGTTGAGAATTACGGTTTTTTGTCTATAAATCGACTTGAAATGAATAATGCATACTCTTGTATGACTGTATCTGAAAAGCGAGACGTAATGGATTACGTGACCGAAGTCTACATGAATGACGATGTTGCTTTTAAAGAAAAGTATAAAAATTATCCTTACGTGTTGAGGAAATTTGATTTGATGAAGAAAGTGGTGGCGGATATGAAAGCCCGGTTAAAATAGTGGTGGATTTATTGATGTGATGTGTTTTTCAAGGTGTTATCCTCGTGATAACACCTTGAAAATAGGAATCTTTGTGTCGTAGAGAGGGATGTTTGTTACGATAAATATAAAATAGTATGTATGAAAAAATGGATTGTATGGTGTGTCCTCTTGGTAGGTGTCCTCTCTTTTCCTTGCACCCTTGAAGGGGCAGTTCGGGAAAAGAAGAAGCGTGTGCCTAAAGAGGAGAAAGTTGAATTAAGCGAATACGATAAATTATTCAAGGGGAAAAGGTATGAAAGTGCGGTTGGGGAATTCGTGGCTGTTCATAAAATGGATGGGAAATTGTATATCGAATACCCGTTAAGATTGCTTGGGCGGGAGTTACTGTTGGCATCGACAACAACCTCTTCCACGGATCATACGGTGTGTACGAATGGGTTCAAGGAAAATACCCCGTTGCATATCCGGTTTACCTTAAAGGACGGTTCCATACAGTTAAGGAAAGTCAACGCTTTGTATGAGACCGAATCGGATAAAGCGGAAGTTCGTCAGGCTATACGGCAGAATTTTAATGATCCAGTGATTGCCACTTACAAGATATTGGCCTACACGCCGGATAGCCTTGCCGTGGTATTCGAGATGACGGGGATATTCCTGAATGAAGAACCTCAGCTATCCCCGATCCCGCAAGAAAGCGGGGTGATGAGGGTGACTGCAGCTTATACGAGTAATTTGTCTTCGATTAAAGAGGTGAAAGCGTTTAAGGACAATATGTCCGTGAAGTCACAATTGAATTATACTTACACGGTAGCCCGTGATCGGTTGGCTCTTGTGAAAGATCAACCGTTGACCGTGGAGGTTACCCGGACATTGCTTTTGCTGCCGGAACAGAAAATGAAACCTCGTTTATCCGATTCAAGGATAGGAACGTTTTTAACCATAAAACGTTATTTGTCTGAGAGTGGGGAAGCCATTGGAAAATATTCGTACGCCAATCGCTGGCGTTTGGAGCCGAAAGACGAGGAGGCGTATTTATCTGGCGAATTGACGGAACCCGTGAAACCGATCGTTTTTTATATTGATCCACTTTTCCCGGAAGCGTGGAAAAATCCGATACGGGAAGGGGTGTTAAAGTGGAATAAGGCTTTCGAGAAGATTGGATTTAAAAATGTGATGCAGGTGAGGGATTTTCCCACGGATGATCGTTCCTTTGATCCGGATAACTTGAAATATTCCTGTATCCGCTACGTGCCGACGGCCGTGGCAAATGCTATGGGACCTTCGTGGGTTGATCCTTCAACGGGAGAGATTTTGAATGCCAGCGTGTTGATATATAATGACGTGATCAAGATGATCCGGAACTGGCGTTTTGTTCAGACGGCACAAGTGGACCCCTCCGTGAGGGGAAAAGAACTCCCGGTGGCGATATTGAACGAGTCATTGAGTTATGTGGTTTCTCATGAAATCGGGCACTGTCTCGGTCTGATGCACAACATGGCGGCTTCTGCTGCCTATCCGGTAGATTCGTTACGTTCTGCGAGTTTTACCCGGAAATATGGGACAACCCCCTCGATTATGGATTACGCTCGTTTTAATTACGTGGCACAACCGGGGGATCAAGGGGTGAAGTTGACTCCTCCCGATTTTGGGGTTTATGATGAGTTTGTGATTCGTTGGTTATACACCTCTTTTGAGACCTCCGCGACGATATGGGATGAAGCTCGAACTCTGGAAGCGTGGGTGGATGAAAAGGCAAATGACCCGATGTATCGTTACGGTCGTCAACAAGTCATGGGGCGTTACGATCCTTCGGCTTTAGAGGAGGATTTGGGAGATGATCCTCTGAAAGCGGGAGAATACGGGATACAGAATTTGAAATACATCCTTTCCCGGTTGAACGAATGGATCACGGATGATCCGACAGCAGAGTATCGCCGACAATTGTATGATCAGATGGTGAGTCAATATTATCGTTATATACGGAACGTGATGTATAATATCGGGGGGGTATATCTTTCTGATGCAAAGGAAGATTCCCGGTATAAGCGACATCAATCCGTGTCTAGGGAAATACAGAAAGCTTCTGTCGCGTGGGTGTTGTCTCAACTAAAGAATTCGACCTGGATAGATGATCCGGAGGTATTGCGAAAATTGCCTTTAGGGATGACACCTTCGGTAACGCTTGCGGAGACATTGGGGAAACAGTTATTCTTACTTTACAAGCAGGTAACACTCTCGGCTTCCCTCTCTGATGACCCTTATACCGTGGAGGAGTATCTCGATGATCTCTACCGGGATGTGTGGGAAAGTGCAATTCAAAACAGGCGATTGACCACGATTGATATGATATTACAGTCTCAATCGCTGGCTCCTTTAAGCGAGCAAGTAAAAACGATCGGGGGTAAACGGGTGGGATTATCCCTGGCGGATATATATTGTTACGGGTTGGACCCGACTGGAATGACGGACCGGTATATCGGTTCTTTGAGAGCCGTGGAGCGGGAAGAGAGTTTAACAGGTTTCGGTTCCGGGTACGGTTGGCAACGGGTCTTGGACACGCAAGCCATGGAAGAGGCTCCGGCTTATTATTTGGAGATGTTGATGAAAATAAAGGACTTGTTGGAATCCCGAATGGAAACTTTTGTCGGGGAAGATCAGCCTCATTATCAGGCGATGCTTTTCGCCGTGAAACAAGTTTTGGGTAAACAGGCACAAAAGAATTGATTATGCGAAAATGGATAATATATAATCTGGTTCTTGTCTTTTTGTTGGGATGTTTCGACCTTTCGGCTTCATCGGTCGGGAGAAAAAAGCGAAAAGACAAAAAAGAGACCGTGCAACCGGGAAAGTACGAGAAGTTGTTTCAAAATAAGAGTTGCACGACCGTTTCAAGCCGTTTTATGACGTTGCACAAGATGGACGGGAAATTGTATTTCGAACTCCCGTTGAAATGGCTAGGGAAAGAGATGTTACTGGCCTCTACGGTCACGAAAACGAGTGATAACCTGGCTGCCGTGTGCGGCTATTCACCGAGTGCGGGGATACATTTTCGTTTCGTTTTGCAAGATAGTACGATACAGATGAGGCAGGTTGCGGCTTCTGTCACCGTGGATCAGGAAAACGAGCGAATGCGTCAGGTGGTGGAACAGGGATATGATGACCCGGTTTTGTATGGATATAAAGTGTTGGCTTACAACCGAGATAGTTCGGCTATCGTTTTTGAAGTTACTTCACTGTTCACTTCCGATGTTGCCACTCTATCGCCGATTGTCCCGGCTTCCGGGCAATACCGGATCAAGGGAAGTATGAATCCCTCGCTTTCTTTACTGGGAGATATCAAGGCTTTCGAGAATAATGTCACGATCGGCTCATCTTTATCTTATTCGGTAAATGCTTATTTCTTTGTTTTTCAAGTGATGAAGCAAGTGCCCGTGTCGGTGGAAGTTACCCGTACGTTGATGATGTTGCCCGAGGAAAAGATGCGCCCTCGTTTGTCGGATTCCCGTTTGGGTGTTTTCTTGACCGAGAAAAAGCACATTCCCGCGGATGGGAAAGAGATACAGCCTTATTCAATTGTGCGTCGTTGGAAAATAGAACCTCTGGATATGGAGGCTTATCGGCGGGGTGAATTGACAGAACCCGTGAAACCGATCGTGATGTACGTGGATGATCATTTCCCTGAAAATTGGAAGGCCCCGATCAAGAAGGGAATATTACGGTGGAACCGTGCGTTCGAGAAAATTGGTTTCAAAAACGTGATACAAGTGCGGGATTTCCCGACCGACGATCCTTCTTTTGATCCTGATAATCTGAAATATTCCTGTGTCCGTTACCTCCCTTTTACTTTGGAGGAGAGTGTTGGCCCGTTTTGGGTTGATCCCTCGTCGGGGGAGATATTAAATGCCCGGATATTGATTTTTAACGATGTAGTGAAGGCCATAAATACTTGGCGTTTTGTTCAGACGGCTCAAATTGATCCTTCCGTGCGGGCTAGGAAAATGCCGGATGCGATCGTTGAAGAGTCTTTGGAGCAAATGGCGGCGCAAGCGATGGGAAATTGTCTGGGATTAATGAATAACATGGCGGCTTCCCATGCTTTCCCCGTGGATTCGTTACGCTCCGTGACATTTACCCGGAAATATGGTATAACACCTTCTATCATGGATAAGGTGCGTTATAATTATGTGGCTCAGCCGGAAGATAAAGGGGTGGTGTTGACACCCCCGGATTTGGGAGTTTATGATGAGTTCGTGATCAAATGGCTTTACTCGTTACTACCGGAGGTTGCTTCTGTTCAGGAAGAAGCCCGGATGCTGGAATCTTGGGTAGACGAGAAGGTCGACAATTCGCTCTATCGGTACGGGAAACGGCAGTGGATGAGTGCTTATGATCCTTCGGCGTTAGACGAGGATTTGGGTGACGATGCCCTGAAAGCGGGAGATTATGGTATTGCGAATTTAAAATATATCGTTCCCCGGATGAAAGATTGGATAGATCGAGATGCGACTGCCGAACAACGCCGGGCGTTGTACGAGGGAATAACTCAGCAATACGAACGTCTTTTGAACAATGCGATCGCTAATGTCGGGGGAATCTACTTGAACGAGGCCAAAGACGGAACTCCTGTTGATCGCTTCCGTCCGGTACCCCGGGAGATACAGAAAGCTTCCGCTCAATGGGTGTTACGCCAGTTGCGGGAAAGTGAGTGGTTGGACGATCGGGATTTACTGGATAAATTCTCGTTGAGTCTGCCGGAATCATGGCGAATTCGTTCAAAGGTGGTTTCCCGCTTGTTGTCCCGGAAATCTTACGTGGCTCTTTCCGCTCATCTGGCGGATGAACCCTACCCGATGGCCGAATTTATGGAAGATGTGTATCGAGAAGTATGGAAAGCCGTCTTGAACGGGGAGAAGTTGTCCCCGATTGATCGAATGATGCAGGTGGATTGGATGGATGTATCCCGTTTCCGGTTGGAGATGATGGGAGGGAAACAATTCACGTCGGCTAATACCTTGTTGGCAGACCCGGTAAATCTCTCCGCTTTCGGAACCGGATACGGGTGGCAGGAAGTGGTTTCAACCCGGGTACTTGAGAATGAAGGAATCTATTTTTACAAGTTCATGCGGGAGTGTCGGGAAATGTTGGAAGAGAGAGTTCTTCTGGCTCCGGCAGAAGATCGTCCCCATTACCGGGCGATGCTTATGATGGCAAATAAAATATTGGAAGGAAATATATAAAAATACGATAATATGAAAAGATGGATGATATTGTTGGTCACTGTTATGATGGTAAACTTTTGTTTTCAAACGGTGTGTGCCGATGAGAAGAAGAAGAAAAAAACAGTGAAAAAGGAGGAACCGGTAGTTCGTACTCCCGTGAAAAAGCTTGGTAAGTACGAGCGACTGTTTAAAGGTAAATCGCACGAGACGGCAAAGGGAGGTTTTATGACCTTGCATAAGGTGGATGGGAAACTCTATTTTGAACTACCCGTGAAGATGATGGGCCGAGAAATGCTGTTAGCTTCCACGACCACGGAGACAAGTGATAATTCGGTGGCAATTAACGGTTACAAGCCTAAAACGCCGATGCATATCTGTTTCACGTTGGCAGACAGTACCGTGCACATGCGACAGGTGAATGCCCGGATTAGTTACGACGCGACAGATTCTCGCGTGCAACAAGTGGTCGGGCAGAATTTTATCAACCCGATCCTAGAAGCCTATAAGGTGTTGGCCTACACGCCGGATAGTTCTGCCGTGGTATTTGAAATGACCGCTTTATTCACGGGAGGGGATGAGTCTGTCTCCCCGATTTCCGAAGGATCGTATCCCTTGACTTACAAGGCTTCGCTCAATCGTTCACTTTCGTCTTTGGAAGAGATTAAAGCTTTTGAAGATAATGTCTCCGTGAAATCTTCTTTATCATATAAAGTGAGTGCCAAGTTATTAACGAGAATGCTTTATGACAATCGTCCTTTGACGATCAAGGCTACCCGCACGTTGTTGTTATTACCGGAAGATCGAATGCGTCCCCGCTTGTCGGATTCCCGGCTTGGGGTATTCCTCACGTACAAACAACATATCTCTGGCGAGGAGGATCGTTTGCAGACTTATACTCTGGCCAATCGTTGGCGATTGGAACCCAAGGATGTCGAGGCGTTTAAACGGGGGGAGTTGGTGGAACCCGTGAAACCGATCGTGTTCTATTTGGATGACCTGTTCCCGGAATTATGGAAACAACCGCTTCGTGAAGGACTTGTGCGTTGGAATAAAGCTTTCGAGAAAATTGGTTTTAAGAACGTGGTACAGGTGTTGGATTTCCCGACGGATGATCCGGATTTTGATCCCGATAACTTGAAATATTCTTGTATCCGGTATGTACCTTCCACGGTACAAAATGCTATGGGACCTTCGTGGGTTGATCCGGTCACCGGGGAGATTCTGAATGCTTCCATTTTGGTATACAATGATATCGTGAAAATGCTGATCAACTGGCGCTTCGTGCAAACGGCTCAACTTGATCCCCGGATCAGGTCGAAACAATTGTCCGATGAACTTTTAAAGGAATCTTTGGCTTACGTGGTTTCTCATGAAATGGGACATTGCTTGGGACTGATGCACAATATGGCGGCTTCTGCGGCTATACCCGTGGACTCCTTGCGTTCCGCGAAATTCATGCGAAAATACGGAACAACTCCTTCTATCATGGATTATGCCCGTTTTAATTATGTGGCGCAACCCGGGGATAAGGGAGTAAAACTGACCCCTCCGGACTTGGGGGTGTACGATGAATTCGTGATCAAGTGGTTATATTCGTATTTTCCCGGGATGAATTCCATGCGGGAAGAGGCGAAAGAGCTTGAATCCTGGGTGGATGCCAAGGCGGGCGATCCCATGTACCGTTATGGAAAACAACAGATGGCCAGTCGGTATGATCCGAGTGCCTTGGAAGAAGATTTGGGAGATGACCCCATGAAGGCAGGAGATTATGGGATCAAGAATTTGAAATATATACTCTCCAATCTGAACAAGTGGATTCTGGATGACGAGACGGCGGAACATCGTCAAGGGTTTTATAACCAAATCGTGAATCAATACAGCCGTTACCTGCAAAATGTGGTGTACTGTGTCGGGGGTATTTATTTGACGGAAGCCAAGGACGGGACTCCGGCCAAAAGGTTTGTCGCCGTGCCCAAGGCAAAACAGAAGGCGGCCGTGAACTGGGTGATTCGCCAAATCCGGAATAACGACTGGTTAGATAATCGGCAAGTTCGGGTTACATACCAAAGCGACGGCCACGGTCAATCGTGCGGTTGCGGGTTTGTTGTCCCAGATTTATATGAACGTGACCCTCTCTTCCTACGTGGCCGAGAAAAACCCTTACACGGTGGGCGAGTTCTTCAACGATTTCTACACGGGTGTTTGGGATAGTGCTTTAAACGGGCGTAAACTCACCTCCGGGGATAAGCTCCTGCAAAAAGCGATGGTCGATATGATGTCAAAATCCTTGACGGTAATCGGGGGAAATAAATTCGGGTTGACAAATGCCAGTCGGATATCTTCAGATATCGCTTACGCTCCCTCGATTCGGGAAATCTGCCTCTATGGGTTGGATGAATCCGGAACGATTGACCGTTATGCCCGGGAATTGGAAGAGATTGAAGCCCGGGAAGGAAAAGAGTATATGACGGAACAGATGAAATTGTCCGGGTTCGGCTACGGTTACGGGTGGCAGAACGTGGTGGCCTGTGACGCGATTGATGAATCAACCACGTATTATTATGATGCCGCTTTGAAAATAAAAGCTTTGCTTGAAAAACGAATACCAACGGCAAATGCGACTGATAAAGTACATTATCAGGCCATGTTATTCTCCGTTAAACGGATGCTAGGTGTGAATTAAGCGTGTGGTCAGGGGGCTGACGAGGTAAAGTCTCGTCAGTCCCTTTTAGTTATTTGTCCGACATAACTGATCGGAGCCCGTTTGCGATCGCTAAAATACAAGTAGCAGGTCCCGTCGTATTGAATATCCATGTTGAGATAGTAGATGTCTTCACCCGTGCGTACGGTTATTTGGTAAGCGATTGCTTGTTTCTTCCCGTCTTGGTAAATCTTCACCGTGCGGCTGAATAATACGTTGTTGATAGAAATGGAATCCAACTGGGATTTAGATGTCCACGCGGCTCGTCCGAAATAGGGTAACTTGCTTGTCACGAGTGAATCGTTCATGCTTAGATAACAGGCTTGTGGGTTTATGTCGATATTGGCTCCCGCTCCGGGAGGGGTGAAAAGGGTTTGTACGGTTGGCGTGGCAATGTAAAACTTCACGGTAAATTGATCACTGTTTACTAATGCCAGTGTTTTCTGAAATTCTTTCTCGAAACGGGCTACTCTCTTCTGTGCGTTGACCGGGGAAGCTATTGTTGATAACAAACCCCCGATCATGCAAATCCAAATAATCTTCTTCATGATGTACAAATTTGATTGGATATACGTTTCCGTGACGGAAAATGTTCTCGGATAAATATATCATGAAATAATTTGGATATTTACGAAATTTTCGTAGATTTGCGAAAGAATCGTAAATAATTATTGGTATGGAGAAATTGACACATCAGGAAGAAGAGGTAATGTTGATCATCTGGCAGGTAAAAAGTGGTGTGATTAAAGATTTTTTAAATCGCATGGGAGAACCCAAGCCTCCTTACACGACAGTCGCTTCCATCGTGAAGAATCTGGAGAAAAAGGGATTCCTGTCCAGCAAAAAGCATGGAAACATATACGAGTACATTCCGATCATTGACGAGAGTGAATATAAAGCGAAATTCATGTCGGGTGTGGTTCGTGATTATTTTGAAAACTCTTACAAGGAAATGGTGACCTTCTTTGTCAAGGAACAGAAAATATCAGCCGAAGAGCTGCAAGAGATTATTAAATTGATCGAAAAACAATAGAAATAGAAGCCATGATTCTGGGGGAGGCGTTCATTTATTTGATGAAGGTAAATATCGCGCTAGTCGTGTTTTATCTTTTCTACCGGTTACTTTTCAGTCGGGATACTTTTTTCATGATCCGCCGGGGATGCTTGTGGATGATTCTGGGAATGTCGTTTATTTATCCTTTGATTTTATTTTCTTTCGGGGAAGAACAAAAGGAGGCGATACAGCAGACCGTGGTCCGGTACGCGGTAAATTTGCTACCGGAGGTGAAGGTTACCCCGGAAGGACAGTCCGTTGCCATTACCGGGTGGGATATCGTCAGGTGGGGATATTGCACGATTGTATGCCTGCTGCTTGCTCGAATCGTCATTCAAATATATTCTATCGTGCGATTAGTTCGAAAAGGGGAGCGGGCGTTTTGTTGTTCCGTGCCCGTGATCGTTTTACCCGGTCAGGTAACCCCGTTCTCATTCTTTAAATGGATATTCGTGAACCCGTCAGGATATGATACCCGTGATTTGCAGGAAATCATGGTACACGAGAAAACTCATGCCGACCAGTACCATTCGTTGGATGTGATGGTTTCCGAGGTATTATGTTCTTTCTTTTGGATGAATCCCGCCGCGTGGTTGTTGAAACGGGAGATTCGTCGTAATCTTGAATTCTTGGCAGACAAGCGAGTGGTGCATTCCGGGTTTGACCGGAGAGCCTATCAGTACCACCTTCTTCGCCTGTCTCATCCTTTGGCTGCAGCTCAAATAGTGAATAAATTTAATGTAACACCATTAAAAAAACGTATTATGATGATGAATAAAAAAAGAACTTCCAGGATGGGATTGATCAAGTACGCGCTACTTGTCCCGGTACTGGGATTGTTGGTCTTGTCCAGTAACGTTCAGGCAATCGTGCATCAGGATAATGGCACGATGTTGCTTGCGGGGCAGGATTCTGTTTTAGTTAAAGGCGTTGTTGTGGACTCGAACGATGTACCTTTGGATGGGGCAACCGTTATCGTGAAAGGCACGAACGTCGGGGTTTCTACAGACGGGAAAGGGGAATTTGCTATCAAGGTGAAAACGGGGGAAACGTTGATCTTCTCCTACGTGGGGAAAGCCAACCAGTTTATTCCCGTGAAGGATGCTAAAAAGTTACACGTGAAAATGTTAACTGAAAATGTTGTTTTAGACGAGTTAGTTGTTGTCGGGTATAGTGGTGATGCAGAAGAGGCAGATGTTTTCATGGTGGTTGAGGATATGCCCCAGTTCATGGGAGAGGATGGAAATGTGATGAAATTTCTAGCCAAGAGAATTCGTTATCCCCAAGAAGCTCAAAAGAGCAAAATACAAGGGAAAGTGTTTGTTCAGTTTATAATCTCTAAAACCGGGGAAGCGAAAGATTTTAAAGTAATTAAAAGCGTGCATCCTTTGTTGGATCGGGAAGCTATACGTGTCCTGCAATTGATGCCGAACTGGAAACCGGGGACGCAGAGGGGAAAACCCGTGAGCGTTTCATACACGGTGCCGATTAATTTCCAGTTACAATAATAGCTTGAAATTTAATACATACGTCTGTTTCATGCGGAACAGAAAGGGAGTGGCATGAACCGTGTTACAGGTGAGACTCGGGTATATCGTTAGCGTGTCTCACTACGGTCTCGTTAGTTTCTGGATCAGATGTTGGGACAAAATTAGGCAGAAGTTCCCGCTCGAGCCAATTAACTTTCAATCAACTTTCAGTTAACTTTCAATTAACTTACTAGCGAGGCACTAGAGAAAGTCACTTGGAACACGGGTGAGAGACTAGTGTTGTACACTGCCATTAATCTCTCCTCCTTACACAGGAGGGGAAACCGCTTGGTAATCAACACTCCCCCTGTGTAAGGGGGAGTTGGAGGGGGTAGTTATTTTTAGAAAAAGGACTTGTTAGACACATCCATATCCTCCCCTTATTTCCCGGCTGTAATAACGTACATTTCTTCCGGTTTTAAATACTTCCGGGCTAAACGCATGATATCATCGGGTGTACAACTACGGATTCGGTCAATGGCACGTAAATAGAACGTATTGTCCTGCCCGTAGTTGAGTTTGTGTTTCAAGGCATCCGATTGAGCGAAAACACCGTCCAGTTCCCGTAACAGTTCCCCGTTGAAATAGCTTTTCACGAGTCCCAGTTCTTCCTCGGCTACCGGTTCTTCCTGCATGCGACGAATCTCTTTCATGCACTCCTCGATGGTGGCTTCGGCCTTATCCGCGTTGACATCCGTGGCGATCATCCAGTGGGAGGCCAGCGGCATGGTCACGTTGTATGAACCGATCCCGTACGTGTATCCCTTTTCTTCCCGGATGTTCGACATGAGGCGGGAACCGAAATAACCGCCGAGAATCGTGTTCAGGAGTTGGAAATACGTGTAATCTTCATGCAGCAATGGCACACCGGTTTTTCCGATGCGGATACTGGTTTGCACGGCATCCGGTTTGGGCACGTTGTACCTGCCGGGAGTCGAGGGGTGTATCGTGAACCTCTTTTCCGGTGGGAGTGGTGCGTTGCTCATGGGAGCGAAGGCCTGGCTGACTTCCTCTAGGACGGAATCGCTGACGTTGCCGCAAATCATGATGCGGCATTGTGAGGACTGTATCCTTTCCCGGTAAAAATCAATTAATAGTTCCGGCGTGACCTGATCAAAATCCTCCGGGGTGAAGCGGTTGGCGTAAGGATGTTCTTCTCCATACATGCGGTAGATGAATTCCATGCGGGCCAGGTAAGAAGTCTTTTCGATATTGACCAGATGTTGTTGTTTCCGGTTGCGGATGTAGGTTTCCAGCTCCTTGTGCGGGAAGGTGCTTTCGAGCGTCATTTCGGCCAGCATCCGGATGGTTTGCGATGCGTATTTGTTCAGCGAGATCAGGTTTAATTCCGATTTATGCATTCCGCAGTTGAAATCCACGTATGCCCCGTGATAGTCGAATAACTCGGCAATTTCGGTGGAAGTGTGTTGGCGGGTTCCCTCGTTAAGCATGTTAAGCATGCTTGAGGCAATCACCGGTCGGGGTTGGTCGTAAGCCCCGGCGGGAAGTACCACGTCCATTTTGAAGACTTCCTGGTTGGGGTCGTGCAGGTACACGACCTCTATCCCGTTCGGGAGCGTGATGCGTTGGTGTTCCCACAGCGAGGGACGTGATATTTCGGTAATAGGTGGTTCTATATTTCTATTCATAACTTGTGGTCAATTATTTGTCTTTAAGATACCATAACGTGCTGCAATTCTCGGGAGCAAACAGTTCTCGTGCGGTTCGTTTTATCGAATCGAGGGATACTTGCGCGTACCGGGCACTTTCGGAATTAATTAGGTCGATGTTACCCAAGTATTCGAAGAAGGCCAGGTTGGCCGATTTCCCTTGATAATTGATCTCGCTGTACGAGATTCGGGCATCTGTTTTGTTGATGACTTTTTGAAGTTCCCGTTCGGAAATCGGGTCCTCGATAAAATGGTTGATCTCGTTTTGGATAGCGGCTTCGGCCTCTTCGATTGCCACGCCTTCGGATAGTTTCCCGGAGAAGATGAAAAGTCCCGGGTCCATGTCTCCCGTGATATATGCATCCACTTCCGAGAATAGTTTCCCGTTCTTGATGAGGTTGATGTACAGGCGGGAGGATTGACCGTTAGAGAGAATGTCCGATATCGTGTCGCACGTGTAGAACTCGTCCGAGGCGCGGTCTCCCATGTGATACACCTTGTATATGGCATCAGCCGGGACCTTGTTGTGTTCGCATACCAGTCGGCGTTCTTCTGTTTGTTTCGGTTCCGCGGGAATCGCTTTTCGTTGATAGTTGGCGGGCGGTATATCCCCGAACCATTTCTTCACGAGTTCCAACGCTTTTTCGTCCGTGATATTCCCGCTGATACTGAGTATGGCATTATCCGGGGCATAGAAACGATGGAAGAAGTCTTCCACTTCTTCAAGCGAGGCTCCGGCGATGTGATCTATATTCTTCCCGATCGTCGGCCACTGGTAGGGATGTACCTTGTAGGCCAGGGGACGTAGTTTTAACCAGATATCCCCGTAAGGATTGTTGAAATAGCGTTGCTTGAACTCTTCGATCACGACATTGCGTTGCACGTCGAGTGATTTCTGGGAGAAATCAAGGGCTAACATCCGGTCCGATTCAAGCCATAAGGCGGTTTCGATATTGGGTGCCGGGATCGTGATGTAATAGTTTGTGTAGTCGTTATTCGTGAAAGCGTTGCTATCCCCGCCTGCTTTCTGCACGTGGTAATCGTAGTCGGCAATATGACGGGAGCCCCCGAACATGAGGTGTTCGAATAAATGGGCGAATCCCGTGCGGTTGGGATCTTCATCCCGAGCCCCGACTTTGTAAAGGATGTTCACGGACACGAATGGGGTACTGGTATCTGTGTTGCAAATGACGGTTAGGCCATTATCTAGTATATGTCGAGTATATTTTATCATGTGTATGGATGTTTACATTTCCCAACCAATGCTTTTTTTAGCGGCTTTGTTGAAGTCGGTAATAATATCTTCGAAGATTTCGGCCACCGTTTCTTCCCGGTGAAGCATGGAGGCGATTTGCCCGATCTCTAGTTCTCCTTCTTCCATGTTTCCTTCGAATATGCCTTTTTTGGCTCTTCCTTTACCTAGAAGTTCGGTCAGTTTTGCGGCGTCGGCCCCGGTATCTTCCAGAGATTTTACTTGCTCGTAAAACTTGTTCTTGATTAAACGGGTAGGAGCCAATTTTTTTAATGCCAGCATGGTTCCGCCTTCTTCGGTGTCAAGCACGCGTTGTTTGAAAGCCGGGTGTGCGGATGATTCCGTGGCTACTGCAAAACGGGTTCCGATCTGCACGCCTTCTGCGCCTAAAGCCATCACGGCGAACATGGATTTACCCGACGAGATGCCCCCTGCCGCTATTACGGGAAGGGAACAGCTTTCAACGACGTTCGGGATCAGGGTCAACGTGGTTGTCTCCTCCCGTCCGTTGTGTCCCCCTGCCTCGAAACCTTCCGCCACGACAGCATCTACCCCGGCTTCTTCGCATTTCTTGGCGAACAGCGAGCTGCTGATCACGTGTACGACTGTGATCCCGTGGGCTTTGAGCGTGGGAGTCCATTTCTTGGGACTCCCGGCAGAGGTGAATACGATTTTCACCCCTTCTTGAATAATGATATCCATGAGACGGTCAATTTCCGGGTAGAGTAGGGGAACGTTAATACCCCAAGGTTTATTCGTTGCCTGTTGCGTCTTGTGGATGTGTTCCACCAGGGTTTCCGGGTGCATGGATCCGGCCCCCAATAATCCTAACCCGCCATTGTTACTCACGGCTGAAGCCAGACGCCAGCCACTACACCATACCATACCCCCTTGAATGACCGGGTATTTTATATTGAAAAGTTTTGTTATCCTGTTTTCCATATCTTTTGCTTTTGCAACAAATGTACGAAAAATGCTTTCTATGGAAAGCATTTTCGTGCAAAAAGTGCTTCCCGGGGAAAGCACTTTTACTATGGTATAGCGTATCTTGTGTTTGAATATTAGATAAGAAGAGCCTTCGCGATACAACGAAGGCTCTCTGTATGTTCTGAAATAATTCGTTTATTTCTGGATATTCGGCAACTCCAGTCCGAGACCTTTTTTCTTGTCTACGGCTTTCAGCACGAAACCGAGGATAAGAGCGGCTCCACCAAGACAAGCAAGCATCACGAGGGGAGCGGTGTAGTCGTAAGAAATGGCGGCTTCTTCGGGGGTAATGATTCCGCTTTTCAAATCGGCTACCAGTTGAGGATTAGTTTTATCCAATACCTTACCGATAAGTAGAGGGAATAACCACAGTCCGATATTTTGTACCCAGAAGATCAATGCGTAGGCACTACCGATAATTTTGGCATCCACTAATTTCGGTACACTAGGCCACAACGAGGCAGGTACCAACGAGAAACTAGCACCGAGGACGAGAATCGTGACATAGGCAACGATGACACCTCCGATGGCATCTCCTTTGAACACGGGCAAAACGAAAGCAAAAGTGAGGTGACAAAGGATAAGCAATATGGAGCCGATGACAAGCATGGAAGCGGCTTTCCCTTTGTGATCCACGTAATTACCCAAGATAGGCGTGATGCCCACGGCCAACAACGGGAATACGGCAAATATGGTTTCTGCACTTTGACGCATGTAACCCATGTAGCAGAATACGATCAGTGACACGACAGCTAACGCCAGTAACCCGTATCTCATGCCTTTGGTTTTTGAGAAGTTGCTGGCAAAAGCGGCTGCAGCAACGACAAGCATGATACAATACTGGATGACAGTTACCGTGTTGGTTGCCCAGAATGAATTGGGATCTACCGGGTTGAAAGTCAAGTTACATTGTAACATGTTTACGGCATATTTCTGGAAGGGGAAGATGGCAGAGTAGTAGAGTACGCAAAGTAAAGCTACTAACCAGAATCCCATACTGGATAAAATTTTACCCAAATCGCTGATCTTGAACGGATCATCTTTTTCTTCCGCTTCTCCGGTTTGTGCATCGAGTCTCTTGTCCATGAAGAAATAGACGATGAACATGATAAGAGCCACGAGTAGCAAGATAACACCGAAAGCTACTGAACGGGAAACATCTATATTGCCACCCAGTTTGGCGAATACCGGCGAAAAGATCATGCAAGAGGCAACGCCCAAACGAGCTAGTGCCATTTCCGATCCCATGGCTAAAGCCATTTCACGGCCTTTAAACCATTTCACGATTCCACGGGAAACCGTGATACCTGCCATTTCAACACCGCATCCGAAAATCATGAAGCCTACCGCCGCGAATTTGGCTGATGCAGGCATGCCTTTATAGAAAGGAGAAATACCCAATTCATCAAAACCGGGGATGTAGTTCAAGTTGTTGTTAAACCAAGCCTCTAACCCGCTACCTTGGAAGCTGTCGGTCACCGCGTACCAGTTGATGGTTGCGCCGACTAACATCACGACTCCGGAAAGGATTGCCGTGAAGCGAACCCCCATTTTGTCAAGGATAATTCCCGCGAAAATGAGGAAAAAGATAAAGACATTGAGAAATGTTTCTGATCCTTGCATTGTTCCAAATGCTGTGGAGTCCCAACCCCGGGTGGACTGCATTAAATCTTTAATGGGCGAGAGTATGTCCATAAAGATATAAGAACAGAACATGGCAAAAGCTAGAAGTAAGAGAACCATCCAGCGCATGGCTGCCGAGTCTCGAAGGGTTTGTTGAATTTTTTCGACCATAATGATTTATTTAAAAAATTTGAATTTGCACACAAACGCTCAAAGGTAAAATAAAATATGGAAAATCTTTAGATTTTTTTCTCAATTCTATACACATTCCTGTCGCTGGCGCTTCTGGACACCAATTCTGCGAGAAAGCCCGCTAGAAAGAGTTGTGTGCCGATAATCATACAGGCCAACGCGATGTAAAAATAAGGGTTATTCGTCACGAGCGGGGCTCGCATTTCGTGGGCGAGGGCGATTAATTTCTCGATCCCGATCCATGCCGCCGAGCAGAAACCGATGACGAATAATAAGGTCCCCAAAGCCCCGAACAAGTGCATGGGTTTTTTGGCAAACCGGGTGATAAAAGTCACGGAAAGTAGGTCGAGGAAGCCGTTGATAAAGCGACTGATACCGAATTTCGTGACCCCGTATTTCCGGGCCTGGTGATGTACCACCTTTTCCCCGATGCGGGTAAAGCCGGCCTGTTTGGCCAAAATTGGTATATAACGGTGCATTTCACCGTAGACTTCGATGTTTTTAACCACGGTACCCCGGTATGCTTTCAGCCCGCAATTAAAATCGTGCAGTTCTATCCCGGAGAACTTCCGGGCCGTGGCATTAAAGAGTTTCGTGGGGATCGTTTTGGAAATCGGGTCGTATCTTTTCTTTTTCCAACCGGATACAAGATCGTAATCTTCAGCCGTTATCATCCGGTAGAGTTCGGGAATTTCATCCGGGCTGTCCTGCAAATCCGCGTCCATGGTGATCACCACGTCACCTTCCGCATCCTCGAACCCGCAATGCAGGGCGGCGGATTTCCCGTAGTTTCTTCTGAATTTAATTCCCCGGATGTTGTTATTTTTCTCCGACAACTGCTCGATGACTTTCCACGAGGAATCGTTACTGCCATCGTCCACCAAGATTATTTCGTAGGTAAAGTTGTTCGTTGTCATCACCCGTTCAATCCACGCCGTGAGTTCGGGTAACGATTCTTCTTCATTGTATAACGGAACGACTACTGAAATATCCATGATTAAAACTGTTGGGGGTTAAACGGTAACTTGCTTCTCTTCACTAATCCAGCAATAAATAGCGTGAATGCCGCACCGATCAGAATCCGGTTGAATAGTTCCCCGAAAGCGATGCTGATGGGGAAGAAATATAGATCGGCATTCTCCTCGATCATTTTGAAGAGCGGGGAGTTCTGGCCTGCCACTTTTATCGTGGTGAGAGTCATTTTTTTGAATTCTTCCAACAGGTCAGCACTAAACGTGTAGAGGAAGAACGTGTATATCGCGTAACACAGAGAGGCGATACTAAGGATGTATATCCCCGTTTTCAGGGCTTTCCCGTAAGTGATGATTCCCTCCAGTTGTTCGTCCCTGTATTTACGTATCCCGATGAATACCCCGAAGATGGTTAGCATCATGATGATATTGTGGAATTGCGGGTTCACGACAACGCCTTTACCTGCCGAAATGAAAATAAGGGAAGCAAAGATGAATGCGGCCCCGATCAGGCAACCGAATAGGGAATTTTGCTTAAAAAATGACTCGTTTGTTTTTTCCATTTATTTTTCTCCTTTAATATAGTTGGGCAGGTCCCCTTAAGGAGATCATTTCGCCGACTTGCGGTTGCTCGCCGTTGTCCATGTAATTGTATTGTAATAATTTGGCGTACTTGATCCCGTAAATCTGGGATATCATGTACATCGTGTCGCCCGCTTTCGTCTTGTGGAACGTGTAGCCTTTGGGGGCTTTATTCTTTTTCTTCTTCAAGAAGATGTGCATCCCCGTGCGAATAGAGAGTTCGTTTTTATCGTTGTATTTCAATAATTTATTCAACGGGATATTGAAATACGCGGCGATGCTTTCGAACGTGTCGCCATCCTTGGCTTTGATGCAGGGGACGTTATTGATGTATACCACTTGATTTTGGTAGTTTTTGCTCTCGCTGAGTTTATAATTCAATTCGTTGGGGATGGGACGAAGTTTTTTACCCGGCCGGTCGAATTGATACAGTTCTTCTTCCTCGATGATTTTAATTAATTTCTGGGCATAGTCGGGAGCTGTCGCGTACCCCGCTTTCTTTAATCCCTTGGCCCACCCCTTGTAGTCTGTTTTGGGTAAGTCGAACAAGAAAGCGTAGCGGGGACGAGAGCATAGGAATTCGCTATGGTCTACCCACGATTCTTCCGGGTTCCGGTATTTCCGGAAGCATTCGTTCCGTCGATCGTCATCCATGGTGAAACTGGCCCCGTTCCAGTTGTGGCATTTGATCCCGAAGTGATTATTCGCGTTTATAGCCAGTTTTGAGGTCCCGCATCCGGATTCCAACATCCCTTGAGCCAGTTTGATACTGGCGGGGATACCTGTGCGATCCATTTCTTCTATGGCGATACTTTTATATTTTTTGATGAACGCTTTGCGACTGTCATTCGAGGCACCACATATGTTGATACATATAAAACTCAAAAATAAAATAACGTAAATCTTGTTCATAGTTTCGGATAATGTTTTATATTGGCGGTAAAATTACGAAAAAAATTAGAATGGAAAAAGCGGAATTGAAGATAGATTACATGGTTTACGAGGAATCTTACCCGGAGGGGTACGAGGATTTGTGTCGTGCAGCACTGAAAATCACGGAAAATGCCTATTGCGCGTATTCCGGTTTTGCCGTGGGTGCAGCCGTGTTGATGGATACCGGAGAAATTGTTTGCGGTTCAAATCAGGAGAATATCGCTTATCCTTCCGGTTTATGTGCCGAGCGTACGGCTTTATTTTATGCCACCTCGACTTACCCGGGGACCGGGATTAAGGCGCTCGCCATTGCGGCTCGTGATCATGGGGTGGAGGTAGATGAATATGTCACTCCTTGCGGGGCGTGTCGGCAGGTTATGGCCGAAGTCATTCGTCGGTACGGGGCTGATTTCGACGTGATCATGATGGGAAAAAAGCAAACCGTGGTAATAAAAGCCAGTCAATTATTGCCTTTTTCGTTTGATTCATTGAAGAAGTAAGTCCGGGGTATCTCCGGTATATCACTGGGGATGAGCTATAATGTGCTATTAGCTAATATTTATCCTGCAATCTGTCTAGTATCACGATGAATAGGGTATGCGTGATATGAAGATGATTGCTGATGCATTCTAATGGTTGTTGAATGCTCTATGAATGCAGGATGAATGCTTTATGGTGATAATGAACTCCCAGTAGGATCATTGTGGGATATATATGGAATATAGGGCAGGGGCGGGGAAGTCATAGCTAAAACTACACTAAGGGTTATACTGGAGTTTAATTACTTCGTATTTGCCACGGGTCGCTAGCACTTTCCTTATCCCGATGCGGCATTGCGATGTGAAAACGGAATTGTAAGCGAGGGGTAGCAGGGATGAAGTAGTTAAATCTTGGGAAAACGATGGGATAATCCTATTAAATCGGGTAAATGTACGAGATGGGGAGAGAGAGTATGCGCAAAGAACATTATGATGGTTGAGCATAATAATTGCAGGAATATCTCCGATTTTGTCAAATCTTTGGAATCGCTTTTGGGATTTTATGGGTGACTACTTGGAGAAACTTCTGTGCACTGGGAATAATATCGGATTTTTTGGGGATTCGAATAATACTTTTTTTGAGTTGATGTGACTTGTATATGAGAGCTCATTAGAATAAACAAAAAATGTAACAGCTCATATTTGTTATAATCATATTATTAACTTACAAAAAATGAATTGTGAAAAAAACATTTTTATTAGTTTTTGCATTAATCTCTTTGATCGGATTGATGTCTTTTACTGTAGATTATGATCAAAAGATTAGAGAAAATACAGAAAAATTAGTAGAACTGGCAGGTTCTGTTAATACTCCGCCCGTAATTTTGACACAACCACCTGCTGAGATTATAATTCATGAGGGAAATACCTTAGAAGTGTGGGTAACTTTTGCTTCAGAATCACAAGCTAATGCTGTATTGGTAAGGGATACGGATGAGGGAATAAGACGTGTCGAAAGAGATTATTCTCTTTGGGTAAGAGAAAGCAAAGTAATAATTACGATGTCTGATATAAAAGTGTCAGATGAGGGAGATTATCTTGTAGAAATATTTAATAATCGTGGTAATGTTTTTGCCGCTTTTACTTTAGTCGTAATTCCGAAGGGTAAATGACATGTAAACTAACGAATATTATAAAATAGAGTAATTACACTGTCTACTTTTTTATAGTAGACAGTGAATTAATCAACGAAAGTATTTAGATCGTGAAGTGGTCTATAAACGATACTTTTAGTTTTATTTTTCAATGGAAATAGTAAAGAATTTGGATACACGAGTCTAATTGTATTAATAAAAAATCAAAGTATTGTGTTATGGATAAGGACAATATTTTTATCGAATCTAGGTATGAGTTCAAGCGAGTGCGTAGGAGTGTGTTGTTCCGCATATTTGCTATTCTGGCGATTTTTGGGCTTGTCGTATACCAGTATTCTTTTTTGTCGAAGGGGGAGGGAAGTGTTTCGATAAATAATTTGTTACAATTTTACATGGATTGGCCATCACAGGCATTGGCTTCGTCCATTCCGTTCAAGAGTGCTTATTATTTCAATTTTATCCAATTATTACTTGTAGTATGCTTGATTGTAAACGATTTGAGAAGCTATAAGGTAAGTACGAAAGAGGCTTTGTATGCTCATTCGCAATGTAACGAGGATATCGTGATCGGGAATTTTCTGGGTAAATTTTTAACCCTGACTTTATTGAACTGGATTACATTTGCGATCTCAATTTTTTTCAATCTGGTATTGTATTTTAATTCTTTCGAACTGTCGTACTATTTTTTTTATTGGATTACTCTCACGTTTCCCGCATTAGTCTGTTTCCTTGGATTTTCCGGATTCGTGATTCGTTACGTGCGTAATCAAGGAATCTGTATGATTCTATTATTGCTGTTTTTAGGAGGATTGACTTTTGGAGGAGCTTGTTTTGCACACGGTTTGTTGGATCCTTGTGCCCGCTATATACCTAATATGTTCTCGGATTTCATGGGGCACGTGAATCTGGAGAATTATTTATTGCAAAGAGGGTACGTGTTGTTGTTCGGAACGGGATGCCTTCTGCTGTCTGTGATTTCTTACCCTAGAATTCCGAATCATACTTTCGTGGGGAAAAAGTGGTTGGGGATTGCTTGTTTATTTTTTGTTCTTGCGGGTTTGTTGGCGTTTACGTACTTAAATCATTATGTGGCAATTGATCATAACAGGGAACTGTATCGGCAAGTATATCGTGAAAATAGTAAACGTCCTACGGCAAGAGTTGTCCGGAACGAGTTGCAGGTGAAGATATTGGAGGATGGGAAACTAGCGATGGAGAGCCTTATGGAAATTGAGAATAAAAATTCCGAAGTGATTCCACTCATCGTGTATCTGAATCCGGGATTGAAGATAAGTACCATTGAGATAAATGGGAAAGCGGTTTCATTCCAGAGAGAGAGACAGGCGGTTATCCCGAACAAGGAATTGATACCGGGGGAGAGGTGTCATGTCTCTATTGGTTATGCGGGTACAGTTGAAACAGATATATGTTTTTTAGAACAAGAGAATGGAAAATATGATTCTCCCGATGTAAATCGTGTCGGAATATATCATTTCGGGTACACGCCTGCTTATTGTGGGAAGAAATATACGTTACTTACACCCGAATGTATATGGTATCCGGTGTGTGTACCACCATATAGTCCGTTCAGGTATCGGGGTGTGAATTTCACTCGATATGCGTTGACTGTTGAACATGCATCTAATTTGACGGCTATTTCTCAGGGAAATGTAGAGTATAAGAAGGAAGGAAAAACGTTGTTTACTTTCACGCATGATATGCCAGGGATAAGTTTATGTGTTGGTGAATATAAAAAACGGGAAATTACCGTATTTTCGAAGATCCCGGATGATACCACTCATTTGGAGTTATATTATTTGCCTTGTCATGAGTACCTTCTGAAACCGTATGATATGCTTGAGACCCTATTAATCAAAAGATTGGTAGAGGCCAAAAGTACCTTCGAGATGCACGAGTGTGTTGTTTTGCCTCAAAGCTTGACAGAAGAAGAGAAGGATGTCGTCTATGCCATGAATGACGGAACACTGGATGTTGCGGCATTAATGAGAGAGGTACTGGCAAAAAGAGGTTTTGATCCGACTCGACATTACCCGTATCGGCGGCTAACGCTTTTGGAGACACCTTGTGATTTTCATTGTTTTCCCAATTTGTCACAGTTAACGGGGGAAAGGGAGCAAGCGGGGATCGTGTTTATTCCGGAAAAGTTGCATTCGATCGAGAAATATCATTACAAGGATTCCCGGAGTGAAGAAAACAAAAAACTGCAATCTAAATTGGAAATTGATATTAATTTAATACTGGGACAGGGGAGTTGCAGCATAAGACCAACGTTTCTCGGTAAGACGTTGTTTATTCATTCCGAGGAGTATCCTATTATGCATGACGTATTGCTCGATATGGTACATAGAGATCATTATTCCGGGGTGAAAACGGATGATTTACAAGCCGTGCTGTATTTAAAGAATCATAGTTTGAAGGATGCTTTGTATGATAATTCTTTGTCTCAGGAAGAAGTGCGTAATATTGTTCGCAAGAAAAGTGTGGAGTTATATATGTATATGATGTTGAATATGAAAAGGGAAGTATTCCATAAATTTTATATGGATTCCATCGCGAAGGATTATTTTACGGAGATACCTTTGGAAGAATACTATCGGAAATTTAGGCAATCATTTGGTTTCAGCCTTGATACGCTTGTGGCGGATTGGTACTACACCAAGGGGGTACCGCAATTTGATATACGTGATGCCCATGCGTTCCAATTGGAACAAGCGGATCGATTTGCTGCTACCGATATATTCTGTCGTTTTAAAGTATTTAACCGGAGTGATATACCGGGGCTTATCATGACGAGTGATATGCAGGGATGGGTGATCCCCCCTCGCGAGGGAAGGGAGATCAAGGTGCGTAATCGAAAAGATGTATTGTGTATGACGAATATATACTCTTTGGAAATGCCTTTAGCCCGGAATCTTCCGGCTGAGGTTATCATGAGATTGGAGAATCCGGGTGGAATGCCTGTTGATACGACAACCGGTTTTTTTGAGTTAGATTCGGTTATATTCTTTCAGAATAATAATGAGATTGTTGTTGATAATGAGGATTCCGGTTTTAGAGTAGTAAAAGCGAAAGGTTTTAATCTTGTGGCTTTATTTCGGGATGAAAAAAATGATAAAAAATATCAAACCAGATCCAGTGAACCGGAGACTTGGGTACCTGTTATTGATAAGGATTTTTACGGTACTCCCGTACAAAGTGCGTTTTATAAAAGGGCTGGTTCTGGTAGGCAGAAAGTGGAATGGAATGTAGTACTGCCTCAAGCGGGAGAGTATGAGGTGTTTTTTTATCACTCGCAACCTCGCAATGTGATAGTGGACCCTAAACAAGAATTTCATTACACGGTTTATGACGGAAGGGCGGAACATGAAGTTGTCGCTTCCGTGGGCGGGAATGAGGTCGGGTGGATTTCTCTTGGGATATATCGTTTTTCAGGGGATGCGAAGGTTACATTGTGCGATAAGGATAGAAAAGATAAATTTGAAACAAAGTACGGTTGTTTGCCACAAGAAATTGTTGCTGATGCCATAAAATGGGTTAAACGCTAAGAGAGGGATTCCTCTAAGCCCTGTAAATAGGGATTTTGTTCGAGGTCGGAGAACGGATATCTAGAATGATACTAAAATGTTTATAAATCTCTCGATATAATAAATTATTCTTATTTTTGTGTTGATTAAAGGATCGTTTAATAATTACAACTTATTGACACACCTTCAATTTTTTTCTTCCCTAATTATCAAACAATTATTCTTTTATCAATTTTCCAATTCGTCCCGATCATTAAACGATCGTCTATTGAGATTTTTGTGAGCTTATATGCGTGGTGGGCATATAAAACGATTCTTTCTAGGTGGAAGATGTAAATGTATAAATACAATCCGTTATGGTGTTGGATATGAATGATGTCGAGGGATTAAGACAGGGAGATCGCTCTTGTTTTGAGAATATTTTCAATGAATATTCTCCTGATTTGTATGTCGTGGCGTACCGGATTACCGGTAATAAAAGTATGGCAGAGGACATAGTTCAGGATTTTTTCGTGAAATTGTGGGTAAATAGGGAGAAGTTATCCATTTATAAGTCTTTTCGTTATTATTGCTTTTCGGCCATACATTACGCTTCTTTAAATGCCGTGAGGACAAAATACAGGAATACGGAGTTATCCGAGGAGTTAGAAGATACCTTTAGTATAGAACGTGAAATGGAGCAAGCCGAATTGAGCGAGAAGATTCGTTCGGCCCTTGATTCTTTACCAGAAAAGTGTAGGATTATTTTCTTGGAGGCGTGTGTGGAGGAGCATAGCTATCTTGAAATAGCGCAAAAGTATGATCTGTCGGTAAATACGGTTAAAGTGCAGGTGAGTAAAGCGTATCGGATTTTGCGGGAAAAATTGACGAGAGAGCAATTATTTATTTTTTTCTTGATTTTTTTGAAATCCGAGTAATACTTTTTTCAAGTTGATGTGACTTGTTCATGAAAGGCTATTAGAAAATGGACGAAAAGAGATTAAATATGGATATTCTGAAAGAGGTTTTACACGGGAAACGTCCTCATAACGATACGTTGTTTCTGAAATGGCTCGATGAGTCGGGGGAACACCAGCGGTTATACGAGGAGGCCCTGACCCGTGCAGCCCGAGATCTTTATATAAAAGAGTCATTCGATCGGAAAGGGGTATGGAATAAGGTGTTGAATGAAACAAGCAAACACGACCGGGTGCGTTTCATGCGACGGAGGTTTATGCGGTATGCGGCCGTGATGCTTCCTTTCGTGGCGATGGTTGCCTGGTGGTTGCTGAACACGGGGGATGCGGGGCAGAAGGTGATTGTTGCCGCTAATGAAGATAATATAGTGCTTTACCTGTCGAACGGGGAGAAGGTGAATATCAGCCAACTCGATACGACCGGGATGCTGGAGAGTAACGGGATGAAGATCGTGATGAACGGGGGACGGGATCAGATTGTTTACGAAAACCAGAATAATACGTCGGATGAGTTAATTTACAATACGTTGAGTATTCCTACCCGGGCCGAGTATTGCCTGACGTTGGGGGACGGGACGAAAGTGTGGTTGGCGGCAACGTCCAAATTGCGGTATCCGGTTCATTTCGTGGGTGATTGTCGGGAGGTATATTTGGAAGGAGAAGCTTTTTTTGATGTGGCGAGGGATACGACTAAACCGTTTATCGTGAAGTGTGACGATTTTTCGGTGAAAGCGTTGGGTACTTCTTTTGACGTGAGTTGTTATGATGATGATGAATACGCTTTGGCAACACTTGCTTCCGGGAAGATTGAAGTGACCTTGGGAGAGGAAAAACGAATACTGACTCCCGGCGAACAGGCTATGATACGAGAAAAAACGTTGGTCGTGAAAGAAGTCAATATATTACCTTACACGTCTTGGATGGAAGACCGTCTTTATTTCTTTAATGAAAAGCTGGAATCTATTATGAAACGGATATCCCGTTGGTATGGCATGGAGGTTTGTTATGCTCATCCGGGTATTCAGGAGTTGCATTTTACGGGGAACGTCCCGAAATATACCGATATCAAAAAAGTGTTTGATATGTTGGAATTTGCAACTCATCTTGATTTTTCTTTGGAAAAAGGGAAGGTGGTTATCTCGCAAAAGAAAGAATAGAAATTTTTAGTGTGAAATGAGTTGATATTGAGCGTAAATGTTCAATAATGGGGAATACTATATACAAATGTGTCTTAATCTTATTTAACAAAACCAAGAGCTTATGATGAAAAAAGTTGTAGTTCAATTACGAAGAATCCTTACGGTTTTCGTGATGCTTGTACTGGCTTACGGGACAATCCTGAGGGAAGAAGTCTCGGCCCAGTCAAAGCAATTAAGTGTGAAATTTGAGCATGTTTCTCTTTTAGAAGCTTTAAGCTATTTGAGTAAACAGACAGGGGGAAAGATTTTGTATAATCATGAACGAATTAATAAGTCGTTGAAAATTAGCGTGGTGATGAATGATAAATCTCTCCCGGAGATACTGGATCGGTGCTTGCAGGGAACCGGTTATATGTATAAGGAAGTGGATGGGGTGTATATTATTTCCGAGAAGAAGGAAGAAGTTGTTCCTGATAAGAAAGAGAGAATCGTGACGGGATCCGTGAAGGATGAGAACGGGGAACCCTTGCCGGGAGCGACGATTATTCTGAAAGGAACGAGAATCGGTATGACTACTAACGAACAGGGGAATTTCACGTTAGTTTTGCCGGAAAGAGATACGGTGATTCTGTTGATTTCGTTTATCGGTTACGAAACACGAGAGGTTACGGTGAAAGGTGACGAGAAGATTAACGTGAAGTTGAAAGTGATGTCAAGTGACTTGGAAGGGGTTGTTGTAACAGGATACGGTAATATTGATAAAAAGAGTTTTACCGGGAACGCTATCAGTGTGAGCAAGGAAGAATTGTTGAAGGTGTCGAAAACCAACGTGATGCAGGCTTTGCAGGTGTTTGATCCCTCGTTCCGGATCCGGGAGAACAACAAGTGGGGATCTGACCCGAATGCTTTGCCGGAGGTGAATATCCGCGGTACTTCAAGTACGGGGGTGAAGGCGTTGGATGCCGATCCGCTGGATAAATCCAATTTGAAGAATAATTCCAATTTGCCGACGTTTATCATGGACGGGTTTGAGATTTCTGCGGAGAAATTGTATGATTTTGATCCTAACCGGATTCAGAATATCACGATATTGAAGGATGCGGCCGCCACGGCTATTTACGGTTCTCGTGCGGCAAACGGGGTGGTGGTGATTACGACGGTGGCCCCGAAGGCGGGACAATTATCCGTGACGTACAGTCTCACGGGATCTGTTTCAACTCCGGATTTGAGTGGCTATAATTTGATGAATGCCCGGGAATTGTTGGATACGGAGATTGCCGCCGGTTTTTATGAGGCAAAGACTTTTGCCGAGTTGTATTCCAAGCGGGAAGAGTTGTTGGCTAAGGAAGCGAATATTACGAAAGGGGTGAACACATATTGGTTGTCACAACCTTTACGGACGGAGTTTAACACGCAGCATAGTTTGTATGTTCAAGGTGGGGCTCAAGGGATCCGGTACGGGATAGATTTCAGTTATCGGAATGACGGTGGTGTAATGAAAGAGTCTTTCCGTAAGAGAATTGCGGGTGGATTTTCCGTTAATTATCAGGTGAAAGGGATATCCATCAGTAATACGATTTCTTACAATGTGATGAAATCAGAAGATTCTCCTTATGGGGCGTTCTCTGATTACGCGCTGGCGTTACCTTATGATCAGTATAAGAATGATGATGGCGTGATTGCTTCAAGTTTACCGAGTTGGCATTCTAGCTCTGGAGTGACTGATGAAGATTTAGGACGGAGAAACCCGTTGTACGAGTCGACTTTGAATAATTTCAGTGGTTCGAAATACGAGGAGTTAATTGATAATTTTGGGGTAAATTGGACATTTGCCGAACATTTCCTGTTGAAAGGGCAGTTCAGCGTGACCCGGCGTTTCTCGACCACGGAGCGGTTTATTGATCCGAAGTCTTTACAAAATGATGCGAGTGAAATGTTGTCTACGGGTAATATGTCATCCGGTTCGTATAATTTAGGTAAGTCGGAGGATTTAAAATGGAATACCAATATCTTTTTGGCCTATAATCAGTTGATTAATAATCACAATATAAATCTGACAGCGGGGATGAACATGTTGGGGAACAAGACAGAGAGTTTTTCCAGCGAGTACAGGGGATTCCCGTCGGGGAAATTGAATTCCATTAATTATGCGGAGAAAATTTACGAGAAGCCGAAAGTTACTGAGCAATTGAACCGGATGATAGGTTTCTTTGCCGGGTTGAACTACACGTATAATAATATTTATTTGTTGGATGCGTCTTGTCGTTTTGACGGTTCTTCTGATTTTGGTAAGGATAAGAAGTTTGCTCCTTTCTGGTCTGCCGGAGTGGGAATCAATATTCATAACTACGGTTTTATGAAGAATCAGGCCGTGTTGTCTACCTTAAAATTGAGAGCATCATACGGGGCCACGGGTAAGGTGAATTTCCCGCCGTACGTGGCTAAAACGACTTACGAGATTTTGACGGATGAATGGTATCGCACGGGATTTGGTGCCTCGATGAAAGCTTTGGGAAATTCGGATTTGACTTGGGAAAAGACGCAAACGATAGATGTCGGTTTCCAGTTGGGATTGATGAGCGACCGTTTGTTTGTAACGGGTAGCTGGTATCACAAGAAAACGACCGATTTGATCACGACGGTTTCGGTCCCCACGTCTTCCGGTTTCGATACTTATCACGATAATATGGGAAACGTGTTGAACAAGGGGGTTGAATTAGATGTGAAGTATGACGTCATAAGAACACGGGACTGGGGGCTTTCCGTGTATGGAAACTTAGCTCATAACAGGAATGAGATTCTGGCAATTTCAGATGCTTTGAAACGTTATAATGACCGCGTGAATAATTATTATTTACAAAAAGGAACCGGTAAGAGATCAGCCACGGAAATCTTTACCAAGTATGAAGAAGGTGGTTCGAACACGGCTCTTTATGGTATGAAATCTTTAGGGATTGATCCGGCAAACGGTAAGGAGATGTTCCTGAAAAAAGACGGTACGGTTACTTATACATGGAGTGGAGATGAGAACGTGATTATTGGTGACACGGAAGCGGATGCGCAAGGTTCTTTCGGGTTTAATTTGCGGTATAAGAACTGGACGATGTTTGCCTCGTTTATGTATAAGTTCGGGGGAGATGTGTACAATCAAACTTTGGCGACGAAGGTGGAGGGAGCCAAGATTTACGATGAGAATGTTGATAAGCGTGTGATGAAGGAGAGATGGCAGAAGCCGGGCGATATTGCCAAGTATAAGGATATAAAGAATCAAGATGGTTACACTCGGCCGACTTCCCGCTTTATGCAGAAGGATAACGAGCTTTCGTTGAATTCGATCACGTTGGGGTACGACATGGAATCGGCATTTTTGAAGAGATATAAGTTCGGAATGATTCGTTTTGAATTGGGTGCGAATGACGTGTTCCGGATTTCTCCGGTGAAGCGGGAACGGGGAACAAGTTATCCTTATGCCCATTCATTCAATTTCACGGTTAAAATTAATTTCAATTAATGAGATGAGTATGAAGAACAAAATATTATTACTGTTGTTTTTACCGTTGTTGTTCGGGTGCAATGACTGGTTGAATGTGATTCCGGAGGAGGAAGTGGACGAAGAAGAACTTTTTGGTGATGGCGAGGGATATCGTAATGCGCTGAATGGGGTTTATTCCCGGATTTCCGGATCGGATATGTATGCCCAACAGTTGACTTGGGGATTTTTGGATGTGGTGGCGCAATACTATAATATCAATAAAATGAGTCAGTACGGGGCTTACCCGAAAGCTTACAATGGAGATTATGACAACACGGAAGTGCGGAGCGTGTTGGATAAGGTCTGGCGGGGAGCTTACACGTCCATTGCGAATTGTAATAATTTGCTACAGAATATAGAGAATGAAGATGTTACAAAGTTTCTCGGACGACAAGGGGAGAAGAATATGATACAAGGAGAGGCTTTGGCGTTACGTGCTTTCTTGCATTTTGATTTGTTGCGCTTGTTTGCTCCGGTACCAGTGAAGGTAAACGCGACCCGGACAGGGTATGTTCCCTCGAATGATAATGACGAGTATATTCCTTATTGCGAGACGCATCCGGCAGTATTCCAACAGCGGGAAACCGTGAATGGTTTTCTCGATAAGGTGATTCGGGATTTGTTGAAGGCCAAGACGTTGTTAGCTACTTTTGACACGATTTCTGAAGTGAGGAGGAGTCAATTGACAACAAACAATCGTTTGTTAGCCAAAGGGGGAAATCTGGAGAATGAATTATTCTATTGTTTCCGGGGATTCCGGGTGAATTATTATGCGGTTACTGCTTTGTTGGCCCGCGTGTATAATTACAGGGGGGAACTGGAGTTGGCGGCACAACAGGCTCAGGAGGTTGTTGATAGTAAGTATTTTACGGTGCAAGGTTCTACATCAAGTCCCAAGCAATATAATGATGTCATATTTGCTTTGAGTAACAAGAAATTGACAGAGTATTTTGAAGCCTATTATACGGGGAACAACAAGGTGTTGTGTCTGTCGAATACTTTGATCAGCAAGATGTTTGGTTCGGATAGTTACGAGTGTCGGGGATATTATCATTTGTTGAAACTGGATGGTGAAAATAAGGTGAGTAAGAAATATCTTCCGATAACAGACGAGAGGGAAACGATCCCGAATGAGATTATCCCGATCATCCGTACTTCCGAGTTGCATTATATCTTGGGTGAGTATTATGCTTCAATGAACGATTACACGAAAGCGGTTTCTTATATCACGCAGGTAAAACAGGCTAATTATGCTTATTCTTCACCTAGTGTGGGTAGCTTGGGGGATTATCACGATGCTTGGTTGAACGAGGGGTTCCGTTCGTTTATCGGTGAGGGACAATTGTTCTATTTGTACAAGAAGCTGGGTATTAAGATTTATCCGGATATGAAAGACGAGGCTTTCGTGTTTAATATTCCGGATAGTGAGGATATAACTTTAAATCAGTAGAATATCATGAGCATGAAAAATATAAAGATTATGAAAGGACAATTTATCTTTTTGTTTCTTCTTTTGGCTGTTTTCGGGTGTAAGGAAGATGAATTCGACACTTATAGCGGTGGAAATTATTTGAGCTTTTATGATAATCCGGCCACGGATAGTATCGTAGAGACTTTCTTTTTCCATTTTGGAAAGGAGACGATAGCGGTTCCGATTAAATTTAATTTGGGAGGTCGTTTGTTGACTCAGGATTGTCCGATAACTTCGAGTATCGTGGATTCTTTATCGGGGATGTTGAAAG
>ENA-UEPH01000564-UEPH01000564.1-human-gut-metagenome-genome-assembly--contig:-NODE-564-length-42591-cov-6.473021_pt1 | contig 42591 bp, 27 predicted proteins | sample MGYA00242891_ERZ507898 | MGnify/ENA primary metagenome ERZ507898 (study PRJEB26167, sample SAMN06115411) | human gut metagenome | host: Homo sapiens | place: China:Guizhou | collected 2014-10-15...
CGCTCACCTCGAAGCCATCCATAATAAACGTCGGGAGATTAGGATTATCCTTCAAATTGGACTTTGCCAAAGCCTCTTTATCCATCTGCTTCACTCCGATCCCGGATTCTCCCCGAATATACACCTCCGGCAAAGCATTCGGGTCCGAACCCCAACGATTATTTTCCTTGATCCGGAAAGACGGGTCAAACGATTGAATCGCCTTGATCACATTCGTCTTAGACACTTTAAGCAAATCATCCTTCTTTATTGTCACCGCATTTCCGGTAAAACTAGAATTTCTGATATTACTATATCCCGTTACCACCACATCTTCCAAAGTCGCCACATCCTCCTTCATCATCACGTTAATCGTATCTTTCCCCGCATAAACGATCTCTTGTGAAATCATCCCGACAAAAGAAAAAACCAAGGTAAATTTCTTCGGTGCATTGGGTATCGAAAGTACATAACTACCATCCCCGGTAGTCGCCGTACCGATAGAAACTCCCTTCAACTGCACCGTTACCCCGGGAAGAGGTTGTTTCTTCTCGTCCACGACCTTTCCCACAATCCGAAGGATTTTCGCCTGTTGCGCTGTCATTTCCCGCACAATATATACTCCTCCTTCTTCAAAGAACTCGAACCGGGTATCTTTCAACACCTGTCCCAATGCCTCGGCAATATTCATATCAACAATCTTGATTCCCTCACATTGAATCTGTTTTGTTTTACCGGCATCATAGAGAATCCGAACTCCCGACTGATCTTTAATCTGTCGTAATACCTCATTCAGCGTTGCGGACTTCACCAAAAGAGTTACTTTCTGGGTAAAAGCATTCGCTGAAGCCAAGAAAAAGAATACTAAAAACAGTGTTAATTTCATCACTAAGAAAAATTTTTTGACATAATGAGAGCACCCCCACACGTCAGGTGGATTTTTTTTCATAACTTTGTTTCAGTTTAAAGGGTTTATTAACTTTAAATACAAAGGATTTGATTCTATAGTTTGGTCGCTGGCGAATCGAATCCTTTTATTTTACTTTTCGCACATAAATTACTTGATTTCGTATTTCAAATTTCACATTCGTTCCTAATTCAAACAGCCGTAATAGAAGCTGTATATCCGAATATTTATCCAAGGTCCCTGAAAGTTCTAATTTTTTCAGTTCCTCGGACTCGAATTTTACCTGAAAATCATACCAACGGGCCAGAGTCGACATAATCTGGTCCAAACGTTGCTCCTCGAAACAGAAAAGATTCTCTTTCCATCCCGTATATAAACGAGTATTTACCTTTCGAACAACAGGTGCTTTCGCACCCTCCTCGTAGCTCAACTGTTCTCCGGGTTTTATCAGCACTCCATCCAACGAGTCCCGTAAATAACAAATACTTCCCTTCTCAAGCGTCGCAGCAATTGCTTTCTCATCATACGCCGAAACATTAAATGCCGTTCCCAACACCTTTATATCTCCCACCGAAGTACTAACCACGAAAGGATGAGCCGCATCCTTCTTCACATCAAAATAAGCTTCTCCTCTCAAATAGACCCTCCGATCGCCTTCCGAAAAATGAACCGGGAAACGCAATTCCGTCTCCGAATTCAACCACACTTGCGTCCCATCTGCTAAAACCAAATGAAACTCTCCTCCCCTGGGAATACTCATCACGTGGAACTCCCGTGTTTTTTCCTTTGTCAACGAATCCTCTTTCACCTCGTAAACCAATCCCGCCGAATCAACCTCCATAACCGCCTCTCCCGTTTCAACCTTACCACGAAGAGTGTCATCCAAAACAAGCATTCGCCCGTCAGCCAAATGCAAAACCGCTTTACTTTTCCCCGGCTGAAGTATCGAAGACACGTGCCCAAATACCTTCGGCAAGCTCTCCTCTCCTGAAAAACTACCTCTATATATAACAACGCTCCCCACGATCAAGGCAATCACTGCAGCCGCACTCCCCACCCGGATAAACAGCCGCCGCCCATTCCTCCGATGTAACTTCCGAAAAGCTGCATCCGCGTCAAACCGCCCCTGTTCCTCGCCCTTCTTCCGCAAGTACCCCGGTTCGGATAGACGTTCGACAACCCGCCGAATCACCGGATGCTCCTCGTCAAGAAACGAAGTACTTTCCTCCTCTTGCAAATAAGCTCTCGCCTTTTTAGACCACTCGAATATTTGATTCCATTTTTTCATCTTTTTCATGTATCTTTTCAATAATAGAACACATGATCCGAAAAAACGGGTGACAAACATTTTCGAAAAAAATAAACAAATATTGATTTCCACCTTCCCTGCTTTTTACTGAAGCACACGGAAAATCAAAAAAGTACCATTTTGCCCCATATCACCAGGGCTAAAATGGTACTTTTCTGTCACTAATTACAAACTACAATTTAGAAACAGCTCTTTTATTGCCATCAGTAATAGAACTTATAAGCCTTTTCTATAATTGAAGAAATTGTTTATACCACTGTATATATTTAGGATCTGTAAGAGAATCCACAATCTCTTTTCCCCACGCATTCCACTCTTCCGTTCTCCCCGGCTCTATCGCAAGAACATTCGCGTATAAATCCGCAAACGGAATCTCTTCCGCTTTCAAGCCTTTACTTGCTTTCTTATAAGCCTTGACGCTATAAATCTTAGCCTTATATAGTTTAACAATATTTGCCAAACAAATTAATTGTCCTGAATTCTGCAACTTATTTTGTTTGATAAATTGTATCGTTTTATTTATATCTTCGATAGAAGTCCTTGACTTATTATTATAAAGGACCTGGTTAAGATCAGAATTAATTTGATACGCAACTAATTGATCCACCTTCTCGGCACCTAACTTTTCACGAAATTCCTGAATATTAGAAAATAAATAATTTTTCATTTCAGAACTAATCGACGAGAATTGAGGATAATACAACATCCAGAATTCAGGAGAAATTCTCTGTTCGTCATCAAGCCGAGCAAACAGTTCCACGGCAACAAGCGAAGCTTTAGGACTAGACATTTTACTCAATACCATTAAATATTTAATCATGAATTCAGGAGATCGATCTCCCATGGTATATCTTTCTTCAAGTACTCCCACCGCTTTATTCTCGTCAAAGGTTTCGTTCATTCGTTCAATAAAATCACCCCCCATAGCATTAGATATCCGATGTCGGACATTTCCTTCTTTATCAAGTACAAGCATCATATTCGGAACATTAATACCATATCTTCTGGCAACTTTAGGTCCTTCTCCTTCTTCAATATTTATTCTGTAATTTATAAAGAATTTATTCAGGTAATCTCCCACCTCTTTTTGCGAGAAAAGCTTCTCATCTATAAGTTTCGTAGTTTTACCATTATTATGGATATCTAAAAATACATACCGATCTTCTCGACAAGCTTGCGACAAAACTTCCTCCAATGTTTTTAGATTTTCCCAATACACGCCATCACTTCCCGAACATCTTCTCGCGACAAAACCTATTCTAGCTATATCATCTTTAACCACCCCATCTCTAACAGATTCTTGAGCTCGCAAAGCAATCTCCCCCAATCTTCCCGTTTGTTCCTTGCCATTGGAAAACGATATAAATAATTTCGCTCCTTCAAATATCATTCTTTTTTCCGAATCATCCAGAATATTCAAGTTCGCATCAAGAACATCCAGAAAAGCCTTTTTATCATAATTTCCCCGGGCTGCAGCCAATTCGGTTATTTTTAAAAGAGCTTCTTTACGGGGTACATCATTATTTTTAAGCAAATCTTGAATCGTCGGAATCTTTTCATATTTCTTCGCGGGTAACTGGTATAAAATCATCTGCTTCAACTCTGCCATAAAAGAATTATAAATCAATTTGCCAACCTCTTCTTCCCCAACCTCTTTTTCAAAATATGGCCGATTTGCACAAACAAAATTCATCTCCTCGCCCTCCAGGGATGTAGCTCTTGACCGCAGCAAAGGCCAGTAGGTAGAATTCAATTTATCCTTTTCCGAGAGTTTTCCCCAAAGATCATCGCCCACATTTTGAGCCGTCACCACCTCTCCGGAGATAGAAAGCAACTTCCAGTATGCCATTTGCTCTACTTTATCCAATTTCCCCGCCTGATACAACGTTTCATACTCGGCAATACTGTTCGCTTTTAAACCGCCCTCGACATTTTCTATCAACTCTTCGAGAGACATTGCCCCGACAACTTTATGCATCAATTTGCCATCGGAATTAATAATCAAAAACGTGGGAAACGCATCTACCCCGTACTGTTTACCGATAGCCGGCCCTTCGCCTTTCTCCATGTCCGTTTTTACACAAACAAAATTCTTATTGAAATAATCGCCGGCCGCTTGAAGCGTGAAGACATCATTTGCCATCATCTTACACGGACCACACCATGATGTATAACAATCCAAAAATATAGGTTTATCCTCCGCTTTCGCCTTTTTACAGGCCTCCTTCAAAGACAATTCCTGAAAATCTGTTTGAGCAAAGACAACCACGGAACACAACAGTCCCACTAACACCAATAATAATTTATTCATTTTTCTTTCACTTATAACGTTAATCTTATTTCTGTTTTTTAGCATTTACAAGCATATTTCCCAGTCCTATTCGCAAAGGCTCATGCCCGGTGTGCTCGTAGGTATATTCGTGTATTTTTATCACTCGTTGGTGTTGCGCTTCTGTCCCGGAACTTGCGAGGAAAATAGTTACCGGAAAATAAAACCACACCAAATCCTCGCCATCAATCTTAGGGAATTCTTTTTCACACAACGCGAGTACTTTTTCTATTTTCTTCTCGTCCTCTCTATCCGCCCAAGCAGCACGCAATGCCTGCGCCAAAGAGACATAAACATCAAGACGTGACCGCGAATTAAAATGATGCGGCTTCATCTGTTTCACCAATTTATCCAAGTCATCCATCTTCTCCCGCCCACGAATCATATCCCTCAATTTAATCTCAAAAGCCATCGAGACTCTTTCCAACACTTTCTCCTCTCCCATGCTCTCGCAGAACGAGTCGAAATGGGCAAACAGGAAATCCATCGCTTCCGAACCGATCGGGGACAATATTTGATTATCATAAATATACCAATACTCCCTGTTCGATTTCTCGGCACTCGGGAGCACCTTGAACAGTTCCGCACGTACTTCCTGTGCCTCCGCAATCATTTGGGCTTTCAATAGTTCCTGCAAATAATTTGTCAGGAAGGTTGCTTCCCGGTTGCCCTCCGCGTATTGCTTCCCCAAATTGGCAATAGAAGCTGACATCGCCTCGGCCACCAATTTCTTGAATACTAACGGATCGAGCGTACCACCGACAATTTGATTCTCCAAGCCCTGATTTGTATTCAGTAACAAGAAAGTCGGGTATGCCTGAACGTTAAACTTCTCCGCAAGTGCCTTGCCATCTTCCTCCGCCCCCGTGTCATACTTCACGCACACGAAATGCTTGTTCATAAACTCACCCAACTGCACGTTCGGAAATACATCGGCAGCCATCACTTTACAAGGACCACACCATGACGTGTAAAGGTCGACAAAAACCATTTTCCCTTCCGCTTTCGCTTTTTCACACGCTTCATTTAAGGTCAATTTTTGGAAATTTGTCTGTCCGAAAGCCAGTACAGAACATAAAATCCCGACATAAAACAATAAAATTTTCTTCATTTCAGTTCATTCTAATGATACAATACAAAACATTCTCTTTTCAATTAAAACCATATGTTACCCTATGGAAGAGAGCCCGACTCTCTTCCATTTACCGTAACATTCTACAAATAAGCTAATAATCTATATTGAAACCCCTATCGCCTTCAACACAGACACCATAATTCTATACTTCGTCATCACGGCATCAAACGCCCCGTACGATGCCTCGAACTCTTCTGGCGTAGAAGTAAATATCGCACTGATATACATACCGACATCCTGAGTTTCCGTGGGCATATTACTATAATCATAAGGATTCGGATCTTTCAAGAAACCGACAGTTCTCGGATCAGAAAATCCATAAGTATTATAAAAACGCCACCCACTACACCCATACAAATCTACCTGCGTGTAATAACCGCGTGTTGTCTGATAAAATGCAGCCAGTTCTTCGGTATAAGTAGCGATCGGCGTGCTAAGCACAGCATTAAGAACGGCCCCTTTCATGTTTTGCCGTTCCGCCTTACTCATATCCCGTAATTCGGAAACCCGAGAAATCAACACCGTATTCAACCCCTTGAAAGCCTCGTTGCTCGTTGTTGACAAATTATGAGGGGTTAAAGAATTCAACAACAAAAAGCTGCGAATTTTGATACTCTCGGGCAAAACGGGCACAATCTCCTCACGCAAGAATTCAAGCCCGTCAATAACACTCTCTTTCGGACACAACTCATAAGACCTAAACGGATTAGGAGTTTCGGTTCCTCCCAAGGATGACGAACTGAATTGCAGAATCTCATAATGTGTATAAGAATTACCCCAATTGTCGATACGAATCTCCTGTCCGATCGTATCATTATAGAACACGGGAATGCCCGTCTCCACGTAAAATTGATAAATCGCCCGATCCACCGGATCATCCGAATCTTCAATCGTAAACCAGTCTTTACCAAGGTTGGAAGGCGTCAAACTATCTTCCTTGTCACACGCCATGAACAACACGGACAAAAGCAATACATAAAGGAATTTATTCTTTCTCATAATCAATCTCTTTGAAGTTCTCTATTCGGGCGGATCTCGTTCTGAAGTTCTCCCCGGTTAAATTCGATAGCATAGTTCGGGATTGGAATCACCCAAGCCGCCCGGTCTTGCGTGTAGGCATTCAACTTATAATAACCGTTTTCATACCAAGTCTGTGAATTTGCCTCATAAGCATTATTCCGGTGACGGATACTGAAATTATCCGGAAGAGGATGAATACTGTTCACGGCATAACGTCGCAAATCAAACCAGCGATGTCCCTCGAAACAAAGCTCCCGACGGCGTTCGTCACGAATAAAATCAATCAATGCCCCGCCCGTTTCCGTCACCGATGGAGCAACCGCAAATCGTTTGGAGCGCAACTTTTCCAACTCGATTTTCGCATCCCCGTCCCGGGTCAACATCGCCAAAGCCTCTGCCTTATTCAAAATCACCTCCGGCAAACGAATCAAAAAATCTGCTCCTATCTCATCATTATCATTATAATCCGTCCAAGTCTTATATTTATCGGGAATAGCCGCGTGCAAAGAATTCTTGAAAAAAGCGGTTCTGCGCAAATCCCCATTGTCATAACATCTCAACAGCTCCTCGGACACCTGGTACGAAAGCGCTTGAGCCTGCTGTATCCAACTTCCATTTTGCTCAACCCAAGCATTTGATGAACTCAAAAATGTCGAAACGATGGCATTCCCCCCTTGCGTGAAAATCGTTTCGGGTGATGTCCAAGAAATCACGTTCTTCCCATCCGTCCAACTGTTCAAATCCATCACCGAATAAGTACCAGACAACGCCTCGTCTGCCGCGGCAATACATTCCTCATATTTTTCCATATACAAATACACCCTCGACAACAGTGCGTTGGCGGCAACTTCCCCAACCCGTAAAGTCGAAGAAGGCACAATACCTTCCAAACAAACGACAGCACGTTTAAGATCCGTGACAATCTGTGAATACACCGCTTCCACCGAGCTACGGCTAAAATATTTATCCTCTATATGCTCCGTGATTTTCAACGGCACACCGGCATCTTGGGAGGCCGTAGCTTTGTTATAAGGCATTCCGTAGATATTCACCAACAGGAAGTAATAACCTGCCCGAAGAAAACGCGCTTCGCCTTCCACCCTGTTCAACAATTCGATATCCTCTTCCTTCGAACGAAATTCGTCTGCCATATAAATGATGGAATTCAATACTCCTATACACTTGTAAAACCGTTCCCAATCATTATCCCTGTACTGGGCGTTCTCCAAAGTCAAAAACGGATCGGCTCCCCAGTGATAAAAAGAACCGAGTACATTACGCGGGTAAGTCGACGTGGAAGCCAATCCTCCATCCACAAACTCCTCTGCATCATCGTCCATCACGTGCAACCACGGGTAATTCATGGTAAGTCCGCTGCTGAAACCCATCGTTTCCTGAGTATTGGAACTAAGGTTCGACGATTGCATAAAACATTCCCCTCGAAGTAGCTCGTCCAAATCCTGCGCCGTGGTCGCGTAACGCTGATTCTGTGAATATTCCTCCAAAAAATCACCGCAAGAGCCAAGGGCAAGCACACTGAATATATAAATTAAAACTCTTTTTTTCATCGCTCAAATTTTAGAAAGTGATACTAAGATTACACGAGTAAGTCGGACGTACCGAAAGATTTACATTCGGCGACGAACCTGACTGGGTAGGATCTTGTCCCCGTAACTTTTTATGGGCTATCGTGAACAGGTTCGTTCCCGTCAAATTGATATAAGCTGATTTAAGACCTAATTTCTTGCAGAACCTATCATCCACATTATAACGGAAAGAAAGCGACGACAACCGCAAGTAATTTCCACTTACCACCCGGATATCCGAATTGTCATACATCTCATAAATATTAGACGCAATTCGATGTGTCATATTCGTGCCACTACTCCACCACGGACTAGCATGAGTCCCCGCTACCGTATTCAACCCGGGAATATTGGTATGCTCCTCGTCACCCGGTTTTCTCCAACGATTCACAAACTCCCGCCGCAAATTACTCGACGGGTTGGGATTGGTTGTCCCGTACTCGGTACACAATTTCAGCAAACGAATTTTATTACCCAAACTATAAGCCAGATTAAACGACAAACCGAAATTCCGATACCCGAGATAATTCGAGATTCCCCCTTGCAGGTAAGGCTCTCGCCGTCCGGATCTCTCCATTACCTCCAAAAAGACATCTTCACGCTCCATATTATTATATTTCTTACTCAACTCTTCTTGCAATTCATCCTCCGCCCCGTAAAAAATAGGAGAACCGTCTACCGGACTCAACCCTTTAAAGCGGTATGAATAGAATGTATTCAAAGGCTCCCCGGCAATATCCACGTCACCGCTCAACATATCGGTATACTCGATCTCATCCCGCAAGACGTTATTCCGGTTATTTATCGCGTTATTAACCAATTCGTTCAACACCTGTCCCAACTGGGGATCGATGCGCCAAACAAAACCTCGCTTCCCGCCATCCAACCCGACACGATTGATCGGCGTGAAATTCAAACTCACCTCGATACCCTTATTCACAAGCGTTCCGCTATTTACCACGTATTGTTTGGTTCCATTGATTTCAGAAATCGTCTTGGTCAAAAATGCATCCCGTGTCTTCTTGTAATACCAGGAAACCGAACCGTTAATCTTGTTTTTCAAGAACGAAAAATCCAATGTCACGTTCGTGGACGCTGTCTTTTCCCATCTTAAATCAGGATTCGGGTAATGGGCGACTTTCGAATGAAATTCACCATATTTTCCAGAATAATCAGCCTCTTGCCGAATAATCATATTTGGAGTCTGGTTACTCAACATATTTCCCTGGTAACCGAAAGACCCCCTTAACGCCATGTCATCCACCCAATCAACAGATTTCAAAATATCCTGCTTCATGTTCCAACGACCTGACAACGCCCAAATCGGCATCATACGATCATTCGCCCGTGATCCGAACAAATTGGAAGCCTCCCCTCGAATATGTAAATTCACCATATAGCGGTTGTCATAATCATACCCGGCCATCGCGTACCACGCTACCGAATTCGTCAAATTTTCCGTGATAACACCCAAAGCATTCGCACTTGCCATAAATTGATTATAATATCCCGTGTAAGTCTGGGGAACAGAAGAGAACAATTTACCCCGATCTCTATGATATCCCCGGCGTGTGATATTAAAACCATCGTATCTTTGAGAATTCAATTCCAAACCGGCAGAACCACTCACATTATGCTTCCCCTCGATTCCCACGTTCTTCGTGTAATTTGCTTGCACCCGAGCCATCCAGTTTGTACTGCGTACATCACTCTTACGCAATTCACCACCAACGGGACACAAGTCATTCCGTTCCGTCTGGTCCGCACGCAATTTGTGCACGTAATAGGTATCCTCCGTGAAATAAATCTCCTGATTCGTATTACTTACCGCGTAAGACAATGTCCCTTCCAATTTCAAATCGTCAATAACATTATAACCGACATGTGCCTGCATATTAATCGCGCTTCCCTTGGTTTTATCCCCGGAATTATCCATTTCGTTCAACACGTTAAAATTATACACCGGAATCGTGCTACTCGCCCGTTGATAAAAATAACGGGAGCCATCGGGATTAAAAGCCGGAACGGCACGACTCATATTATAAGCATAATCCAGGACGCCTAATTCCGAAGGGTTATAATTACGACTCGATACATTTCCCTGAAGTTGGAAACGTGCCGTGAAACGCTCGTAATTAGCCGTCAGATTCAACGTCGTCGAATAGCGTTTGTTATTCTCCCCTTTTATTGCCCCATTTTCATCACTCATTCCGAGAGAAGCATAATAGCGGATATTGGCAGAACCGCCCGATAAACTCAACGTGTGGCTATGTGAAAACACATCCTGACAAACGATATCGAACCAATCCGTGTTCAATGTCTCGTAATACGCAACCAACCGGTTATACTCCTTATAATCAATCGCGCCATTGTAATAATCTTGTACCACAGCCTCGTATCCGACCCAACTATCCACATTGCTATAATAAACTCCCCGCTCTACCAACTCCCGGGAGACATCTACCCTTTCCTTCGAGTTCATCAGATATATAGCCCGGTCGCTGTAACGCGGACGCCGCGTAAAAGAACCCGTTCCGGAATAAGTCACGCTAGGAGGACCAGCCTTTCCTTTTTTCGTCGTGATTACAATTACCCCGTTACCCGCCTTCGCGCCGTAAAGAGCCGTCGCTGAAGCATCCTTCAACACGTCAATCTGCTCAATATCATTAGGATTCAACCCCGAAATGGCATTTCCCAACAGGTTCACGAAATCCAGGTCATTGATTTGCGCGGGGTCCACGTTCACCGGATCGGTCAAAACGACCCCGTCCAACACCCACAACGGCTCTCGGTTTCCCAGAACAGTCGAGGTCCCCCGGATTCTCAATTTCGGCGCGGCACCCACCTGACCGGAATTCTGCATGAAAATCATTCCGGGAATACGTCCTTCCAACATCTGATCAATCGTGTTCATTCCCGCCACTTTTATATCATCCATCTTGATGGTTTGCACGGCACTCGTCAACTTACGTTTATCTATATTTTGATACCCGGTTCTCACGATCACCTCTTCCAGCTGCTCCGAGGATTCCCTCATAACCACGCGAATCGTGTCTTGACCGGTGTACTTCACTTCTTGTGTCTCCATACCGATAAACGAAAAAAGCAATGACACGTTTTCCATCTTAGGTAACGTCAGCGAGAAACGTCCGTTAACATCCGTCGTCGTCCCCAGAGTCACCCCCTTCACGATCACCGTTACCCCGGGCAACGGATGTTTCTTCTCGTCCGTCACGCTCCCGGCAATCCGGACCTCCTTTTTCCCGTCCTTCACCTTTCCCGGAACAATAATAATGACTCCTTGCTCGATCCGGTAAGCCAGATTCACATTCCCCAGAACCACGTCCAACACCCGTTCCAACTCCTCATCAACAAACTTCACGGACACATCCTTCACTTTCTTCAACTCATTATGATTGAAAAAAAACTTGTAACCTGTTTGTTGCCGCAACTCCTGGATGATCTCCAACATACTTACTCGCTCAAGATCCAAATTAATCTTCTTCTGGGCAAGCCCGTTCGCGGAAACCTTAAACAACAAAAACAACGTAAAAACACATATTAATTTCATAACCAGAAACCATTTTTTTACACACGTCCCCCTAACAGGGATGCCATCATCTCGTTTTTTTTTCATACATTTGTCTTGTTAATGTAAAGATTATTAAATTAATTAACACATCAACCGGAGGGTGGTCCCAACACCTCCCGGTTTTTTTATTTCATTTTCACAATAATCATTTTATCCTTTAACTCGAACTCGACACTCGTCGTCATGGATATAATATCCAAGATAACGTTACAACTACTATACTTCTCCAGGTCACCCGTAAACACGAGATCCTTAACCTCCGGATTCTGGTAAAACACGGAAACATCGTACCATCGCGCCAACTGCTTCATGATATCCTCCAAACGTTTTCCCTCGATAATCCATTTCCCCTCAGCCCACGCAGTGTAAATCCCCGTGTCAACCTTTTCCACCTCTACCGAGTTCGTCTGGACATCATACGTAACTTGCTCACCCGGCACGATCACGCGAACCTCCTTCATCCCTTTCCCCCGAAAAGCGACACTTCCCTCGACCAAAGTCGTTTGTATACACACCTCTTCCGAATAAGCACTCACGTTAAACACCGTTCCCAAAACCGTGACGTCCCCTCCTTCCATCTCGACCACGAAAGGATGTTCCGCATCTTTCACCACGTGAAACAAAGCCTCCCCCTCCAAGCGCACCCGTCGCTCTTTGCCCTCAAATCGATCCGGGATACTTAACTTCGAATCGGCATTTATCACCACGCTCGTGCCATCCGCTAGAACAAGGTTATACTCGCCTCCTCTCGGTACAATAATCTTATTATACTCCACTGGTTTAAGTGATTTCTCAACCTTCCCTTCCTCTGACTTGAATCTTCCCATAGCCTGTTCGAAAGTGCTGGAATCCGTCAACTCCACCTGCCGACCGGAATTAAACACCAGTATAGCCTTTGTCGTTCCCGGTTCAATCTGTATCCCCCCAGGTATCACTGCCGTATCCAGTGAATCATTTCCCCAAAACCAATAACCGAGACCCAAACACAGCGGCAACAACAAAACCGCGGCATACCTCATAACCCGTCTCCAAAGGTACTTCCTCGGAGATTTATCCGCGTAAACGACAAATTCACTCCACGCATCCTCGACATCCACCTCCCGGCTTTCTTCGCCCGTGTAATAACGGTCGAAATAACGCTTCGCCTTCCGGTAATATTCCCGGTTCATCTCGTCTTCGGTCAACCACCTCTCCACCAACTCACGCTCGGTCTCGTCCGCCTGATCCAAAATCCGACGTACGATAATATCCCAATTTATGTGCATCCTGTCTGTCATGTTATCTTTGATTATTCATCACATGTAAGACACACCCATGGAAAAAACGGAGTACAAAAAAATAGACTTTAACGAAAAAAAATTACAATAACATGAAAATCCTACCCTCTTATCTGCAACCACTCGATCAACAAAAAGATCGGTATCAATCTCTCTCGCAACATCCGGTAAGCCCGTTGCACCTGGGTCTTCACGGTTGTCTCGGCAATATTCAATTGCTCGGCAATCTCCTTGTTCTTCTTTCCTTCAACCACTTTCAACAAAATAATCTCCCGGCACTTATCGGGCAAAGAATCCAACGCCTCCCGTAATCGTTGCTGAATATCCTCGTCAATAGCAACATCCTCCGTACCCGAAAAAAGTTGAGCCTCGAACAATTTATCATTATGCTCGTCCCTAATTTTTCGATCCCGCAAAACATTCAAACAACGATTCCGAACCGAAGTGAACAAATAAGCCTTGATTGAAGACGAAACATGCAATTCCGTCGCGTGATCCCACAAATAAAAAAACAAATCCTGCACCAGATCCCTAGCCTCCTCCTCGTCGTACAAATAACTCTCGGCAAACAGTACCATTTTGGCAAAATAATGTTCGTAAAGATATCGAAATGCCTCTTTATCACGTTTCTTTACTCGAACAAACATTAAATCATCAATACCATCCATGAGTACATACAGATTATTACAACAAATTTATGCAAGAAAATGGAATATCACGCGAGCTCACGAAAATAAAAGGAAAATTAACATCGCCAACCCTTCTCCTAACTCTTCTCGCACAAACGCGTAAGCCCGTTTCTTCTGGGTTTTCACGGAATTCTCGCTAATCCCAAGTTGCTCGGCGATATCCTTCACCTTGCATCCCTCCATGCTCATGAACAGCACCCGCCGTTGTTGTTCCGACAACCGATCCACCGCCTCGTAGAATTTATTCACGACGTCCTCCTCCACGGCACATTCAATCACCGGATCATCCTCCTGATCTTCCAACAGGTTATTTCCCCATTTCTCGTATAATTCCTGGGCAATTCCCCGGTCCCGAACCGAATTCAAAGACCTCGTGTATACCATCCGGTAGAGGTAACCCACCAGCGACGGGACATCCGGGAACTGGATTCCGGCATCCCAAATCTTGATAAAACAATCCTGAACAATATCTTCGGCAGAATCCGTATCCTTCACGATCTTTGACGCGTAATTACACATCGCGGGATAGTACTTCCGATACATCTCCCGCCATGCCCCTTCTCGCTTTTTATTGACATTCTCAATAAACCGATCAATATCCATAATTATACATCATTCCGGTTCTTATCAAGGGCAAATATGCGAATAAAAGTTCATACCCCCAAATCCTCCTCGTAATTAAAACATCACTCCAAAATAACATGACTATCTTTCCAACCTGATCAGCCCCGGAGTATAAAGTCAAATGCGAGGGAGATGACACACCGATGACAAACAAGAACCCATCGAGATAACCCCTGGAATTCCTGTGTAATTCCATAAGAAAGATTTTAACTAAACTATTACAATCCTATATGAACGCTATATATACATAGCGTTCATATAGCGTTCAAGGTGGAATTACACAGGAATTCCTCTAGTACAAATCAAAAAATAGTAACTTATATTTTTATGACAATCTCCTGTTATCTAACTTGATACACACGACGTACCAGAAATTACTTGTGAAGAAGTCATTTCCTCCCTAAAAGATGTTCCCGCAAATCTTCTACCTCTCTCGAACCAAGCACCGTGTAATTCATCCCACTCTGGACGATGATCCGGCAAGCCATCTCAAAAAAGAGAGCCCGTTCGAACACCTCATCAAAATCCTTACCACAAACCACTTGCCCGTGATTACTTAATAGCACGGCGTCATGTTCCTTCAGGGCCGCGATGACCGCTTGGGCCAGCTCGGGCGAACCGGGACGATAATAAGGAACCACTGCCACCTCGCCCACGTGATAGGGGATTTCCAGGGTAACATTAAAATTATCGGGTTTATTTTTCATACAAGCCACGACCGTGGCATATTCCGACTGGAAATGCAACACCACGTTCACTTCCGGACGTTCCCGCAAGACCCCCAAATGAAAAACGCTCTCCATGGAAGGACGCACCCCGTTCTCCGGTTGTCCCGAGACGATATCACACACGGATATTTTTTCGGGTGTCAAAACCGGAAGCCATGATCCCGTGCCGGAAACAAGCATTTTATCCCCGACCCGCCAGGATAAATTTCCACTACTGCAAAGCATCAATTTCGCCTCCCCGTAACGATGTGCCTGAGCGACAAAAAGCTCCATCTGTTCTTTCGTGATCATACGTATACCCTTAGATTTCGTCCAAAAATAACAAGAAAAAGGAACTTTACCAAAATAAAAACCGGACATTCCCGCACGCGAGGAACACCCGGATTTCTCAATCGCACGACTCACCCGAAGCACGAAAGGGTGAATCACGCCATGCTCTCGTCAATTATAATCCCGGCAAAGATTCCAGTATCTTCAACGTCTCGGGTTCCGAGGGACGGGACATATTGGCATTGATATAGTTTCCGTCTTTGTCTATTAACAGGAAACGGGGAATCCCATGACAAAGAATCGCCTGCATAAAGGATTGATCCCCGCCCGTGTTCAACTGGATTCCTCCTAGCTTCTCGTCTTTAACAAACTTCAACCATCCTGCTTTACCTTCGTCACAAGAGATACTCACGAAATAAATGTTCCGTCCATGTAACTTCTCTTCAAGTTTCTTTAAATAGGGAATTTCCATCTTGCAAGGGCCACACCAGGTAGCCCACACGTCGATATAAACATACTTCCCTTTTAAATCCGACAGGCTTACCTCTTTTCCATCCACGTCCTGAAACGTGAAAGGAACCGCGGGTTGCCCCTTCGCCAGTCGATTGTTTTCATCACGATAGTGCTGGTATTCTTCGAGATAATCCTGTCGTTTCACCCGTTCACGGAAAATCCGATCCATCTCTTCCGTTCCCTCCATCCCATGCGATCTGACAAATTCCAAGGAACTCCGGGCGACGATATACTCGACGAGGCGGGGATCGTGACATTCCCCCGTTGCTATTTTCAACACGTTCAACAACATGGTATAAGGGCTTACCGAAGTCTCGTCCATCCGGGCCAAGGCGCAAGCCACTTTCTGGAAAGATTCGGGATACTCCGGTATTCCCCAGGAAGATTCGTCCTCGGTCAATCCTCCCTGCAACTCCATGAAAGTCTCGCCCGAAATCGTCTTATCACCCGTACCCCCGTAAACGATGTTGGCAGCCAGTTCATAAATCCGGTCATGAGCGATCCGCTTTTTCTCCAGGGCGACAAAAGCCGCATCCAATCCGGCCGTATCCAATGCCGCCACGCGTTCTCGTACCATCTTTTCCAACTTCTCCCGGAAAGCGGCATCATCCATACCGTAATCCCGGAAGCAGGGTGTATGATAAAACTTCCTGTTCAAATAATCGTTCGTCTTCGCACCCGCTCCCTCGAAATGAAGCACGTTGAGTTCCAGAGTTGCCCGTAATGGCTTCCCCGCTTCCAGCCACACGGGGAAACGTCGATCGCCTACCCACAGACGACCGTAACCACTTTTTTCCAAAGGAAGTAGTGCGATAGCCTTCTTTTCGTCGTCCATGTCCATCCCCACGATCGTATCCGCCAGTTCCAAACTAATATCAAAAGAATAATCCGCAGGCAAATGCAAAACAAACTCCGTATCCGGCATCTTCCCCCGACAGGAATAACAAGCCCACAAGCAACACACGATAAATAATATTCTATTCATAGCTTTCATGATAAACATACATTACAAACATTCATTCAAAAATCATTCTCCATTTTTCCCCATCAATCGCAGGATAGAGCTCACGGGGATACACTCTTTTATCCCCATCTGGCGATCGGAGGGAGGCTGATCGACATAAAATATCGGGTGAAGACAAGAGACCATGGCGATCATGTTTCCCCGGTCGTCCATGATCGGGCCCCCGCTGGAACCTTTGGCAAAATCAGCCGTGATCTCCACCCGGTTGCCAAAAGGATTTCCGGCTTCTTTTGTAAACGTACGGGATATCCTGCCGTGCGTGTAGGTATAAGGATATCCTGCCGGGTGGGCCAAGAGATGCACGCTCGCTCCCGCCGGGAGATCACTTCCGAGGGGCATCGGGATCAATCGATCGCCCCGGGGATCAATCTTGAAAAAAGCCAGATCCCCGCTCCGGTCATAACCGAGTACCGAGGTAATTGAATACACCCTTCCCGCTTCCGTGGCCACGAACAGGAGGCTATCCCGCAAATCCAACCGGGCCGAAGTGTCGATCAGTTGCCATAGCACGTGGCAATTCGTCACGCATACCCCATCCTCCGCTAGCACGACGGCCGTCGCCCAAGGGATAATAGCTTCCGGGCGAGTCGTGGCCCGCGTATACTTGAAAACCATTAACACGCTCTCCCGTCTCTGACTAATTATTTCTTCGGGTTTCAATTTCCGCTTCCCGGCAGGACGAGGCTTTACCACCACGGGAGAACTTTCCTGCAACATCCGGGTTTCCCGTTTCAACGAGCTCATACCCTTGAATAAAGAAGCCGCACCCGGTCGTTTCAACGAGTCGAGAATAGCCCAACCCAACCGGTCATAATCCCGGTAAACCACCTCTTTTTGTGCGTGGCACCTTGCCGTCCCGAAAAGGACGACAAGTAAGCCGATGTTCAACCATTTAAAACAATATCTTTTCATCTGAAATCCATACAATAACAACATTTCCCTCCATAATTATTTTTCCAACGCGTACGGTATAAATTGCCCCAGTGAAAATTTGAATTTATCATTGGTCGTCTCCGCCAGAAGTTTCTTCGCCAAAGCCAGAATCCGGGCTTGCTGGTCAGCATTACCGTTGCGTTTGATCGTCAATGACAACGGGAAAAACACTGCCAGTAAATGTTCATGTTCAATGCGCGGGATATCCTTCTCGCATGTTGCCAATAGTTTTTCAATATCACCCCCTCGCTGAGCACGGGCTATTCCGGCAAACATTTTCAAACGTTCCTTACTCGGAAATTCATAAGCCTCCATCTCTTTCTCGATCGCATCAATAACTTCCAGCCCACTCTGACGATCTCGCCCCGTGATCATGTTTGTCAATTTCACGTCAAAAGCAGTCGCGATTTTCTCATTCACCCGTTCTTTCCCCACGCTCTTCTGGAAACGAGCGGCGTTGGCCAACAGGTACTCCATGTTCGGGGAACCTACTGGGGTCAATGCCGGATGCTCGTACACGAACCAAAAAGTCGTGTCCACCCGTTGCGCATCGTTCAGGTTCTCGATTAACAACCCGGCAATCTCCAACACCTTCGGATCATCAATCGTCAACAGAGCCTTCGCATATTTCGCCAAGAAAAACACATCCCGTTCTCCTGCTTCATATTTCCGGGTAAGCGTTCCGAGCGCCGTATCCTCGTCCAATCCTTCCGCCACCCGCTTGATAAAATCCGCAGTGGCCTCGCTTCCCCCAACAATCTTGTGCCGGACTTCCCCGTCGGGTGTCAAGATCAAGAACGTCGGGAAGGCTGAAATCCCGTATCGCTTCATGATCTCGCTTCCTTCCCCCTCTTCCGTGTTATACTTCACGCACACGAACCGGGAATTCAAGAAATCTCCCATCTCTTTTTGAGGGAATATGGTATTTGCCATGTATTTACAAGGCATGCACCACGAGGTATACGTGTCCACGAATACCAGTTTATTTCCGACTTTTGCTTTTTCCAAAGCCTTCTCCAAGGTTAATTCTTCAAAATTCGTTTGGGCAAAAGCCCCCGCTTGCAGCATGCAAAATGCCACAACAGCAAATAAAATCTTTTTCATCTTTGCAAATTTTAAATGGAAACGACTCCCGCACGCACCCTAGGGAGTCGTTCCGACAAGACTAACTATATCTATAAATATTATTGAAGAGCCTCCAATTAGAGGTATACCACAACATAAAACGCACCTTTCCTTCACCTCTCATCTCCAAATCCGGCACCAAGGTTAAACCACCATTTACAAACCAATTAAAAGAATGTATCGTGTAACCTGTCCCGGAGGAAGTTGCCACCAATAACCGGTCAAAACGACTATCATATAACGGGCCGCTCCAAGAGGATTCATTATAATCATAGTTATTCGCAATATACTTGCAATAGGTCACCTCACCCTCGAACGTGTGAATGTTCATCACGAACGTGTCGTCATCTATGTCATAGTAAGAAAGTTGGTTATCCTTGATAAAATAGATTTGGTTTCTCGTCTGATGCATCGTGTAAAAATCAGCCGTAGCAAAGGCCTCGCAACGGGACACAGGTATCGTGCGGGCAAACCGGATCGGACTGTAAGCCCCTGTATACCACTCATAAGAAGTCAACCCGTACAATAACAGATTATCCCGATCATCCTTTTTTTGCATCAAGGCATAGGCCGTCCCGTAATTTGTTAAATGTTCCGGATCGATACTCCCGTCCGTTTGTCCCATATAGATCAGATCGGCATTCATGCCGCTCGGAGAAATTCGTAACTCGTCAAGGTCCCTGTAAGCATTATCAAAATACTTTATCTCCATCACCGTGGACATGTTACTCGAAGATTGGAGTAACCCGAAAGAGGAATTCAGCTCGTCGTACACCAACATCGGGTTGCTGTATCCATAACAAACCTGGTAAGGAGCAAGATGATAATTACCCAAGAGCGCAGGCATAAAAGCCGCCGTACCTTGTTGCATCAAATGAGCCCGTCCGTCATGTATCAAGCTCGCGTTATTTGACAGCTTCATATAAGCCTCGATACTACCGGAGGCGAAATCCGGGACCTCGAAAAACAAATCCTCGTTCCTCACCAACACTTTCTCGTCAGCGACCCGATACATCAGAATCTCTTTTTCGCTCACGGGAGTCAGACACACTTGATAATTCTCGGCACTTCCCGTCTCCGGATTATACCACATATAATTATCCGTGCTAAGTACCGATACCGGCCGACCTCGCATCGGTTGACCTAAGGCCAACGACAGCACGTCGGTTGCAAATTCAGTTCCATTCGCTTGTACCAATGAAACATCCATATCCGTGTTCCCGTCCGATGTCTCTTTCAGGATCAACCAGCCCCGGTCTATCCGGGGAACAATCGTGTAGGTAAACGAGAGAAGAGACTGTATCCCCGTCTCCACGTGAGTCGCTTCTACTTGCAAGGTTACCGAACCGATCGTATCCACCCGCCACTCCAGACTGGCTTCCTCGGAGATCAATTCTGCCAATGAACCGTGATAACGATACCAGTTGTAAGTACATTCCACTTCCTCACCTCCCATCGTACACGTGGGGGTAATTTCAATCGGCTCTCCGGTTTTCACCGAACCGCTAGCAACATTCCCGATCACCAGATCCGGTAAGCGACGGATGGTGTTTTCCTTGTCATAACAAGCTGAAAACAAGAGTCCCACCACCAGGACTGTCATTAAATAATATATATATTTCATATCTTTTCTTTTTTATCATTTACCAATAAGCCACGGTGGGGAATGTCAACTCCGAATTGGGATCGTCGGGATTCTCTCTCAAAGGTGGTAATCCCTGTTCTGCCCGCTCCGCATTCTCCGCTTTTAACTCCCGGTTAAAAACATACAGATAATAGTTCCGATCATACCGATCCAAGGAATTGATCAACTCGTTATCCCAATCCTCCCCGGTCACCCGGATCATGAATTCATGCTTCACACGACTCCACGGCCCGGCAAAAAACCAATCGTCCCACGCACTCGGTTTAGAGATACAATCCGCAATTCTCAGCTCGATGTTACAATGGGCTTCATCCCCGGCCATCAAATCTTCCGAATTTACGATACGGAAAAAAAGCGTGTATGTCGTGTCGCGCAAAGACTCGTCACGTAGCACTACGACAGGGATCCGGGCTTCCAATTCTCCCGGTTCCAAAGCCAGATACCCGGCTAGTTGCCCGTCATCAAACGAAACGTAATGCACGCCCGCTTCTGCTTGACAAGGAATCACCCGCAAGATGGAGTCGATGACCAAACCATCGTCTCCATAAACGAATTGCCATTCCCGTCCCTCGTACTGTTCCAGCTTAATCCGGCTAGTTTTCTCCGGCATCAATCCCTGCGAACGTACCGTCAACCATACTGTGTCTCTCGTCAAACTCTCATCTTTCCCGACAAACGAATAACTATAAACGTTGGGATTAAGAGATGTTTCATCCAAAACAAATTGAACTCCTCTCCAACCGCTACCATAATCGGGCAACGTTTCCTCGCAGGCCACACAACAAAAGGCCACACACAAGGATAATATTAGTGCACGTATCATATAAATCGTTCCTTTCTTTATTAATTTTCAGTCGTACTTAACTCTCGTGACGGCAATGGCAGCACGTAATCGTCCACCCCGTTCGCCCGTTCGGACCAACGCATGGTCACCGTCCCCAAACGCTTATACACGTAGAACATTTGTCCCTCGCCGTAAAACTCTTTCAAGTATTCCAATTGAAGTATCCCTTCCCGGTTGGCTTCTGTCAGCTCCGTGGTCTCCAGTCCCCTGGCTGCCAAGAATTCCGTGTACGCCGTGTTTGCCTCTGTCAGGTCGGCACATTCGGCTATGATCAGGTACATTTCGGACAAGCGGATTAACGGCACGCTAAAATTCGGAGCCGGGGTCTCCGTGTCATACGAAGCCATATTGCCGTATTTATTCGGAGAGCGATTATCCCCTCTCGCCGCATACCACAACTGAGAACGAATGTCCCGGGAAGGAAACAAATCAGTTAGCCTAGCCGTCGTTTGTGAAAAGGACGGCGTATTCCCGTCCGCGACCAAATTATCCGCAAACTCTTCAAGGCTCACCCCGAACAACTGTTCCGAAGAATACAGCACCCGGTCATACCGGTTCAAATCACTCTGCGTCCCCAAAGAGAACACCTTGCTGCCACTCTCGTTGACAGCATCCCGTACTAACCGGGCATAACGCAAAGCCTCTTCACGTTCACCCAACCACAAATGCACCCGGGCCTGCAATCCCAGCACGGCGTAATAGTTCATCCGGTTCTTGCGATAAGACCCATAAGTAGACTGATATGCATTACCAGCCACGGCGGGATCCACGCGTTGCAGCAACAACTCGGCTGAATCCAAATCCGCACAAAGCTGAGTCATATAATTCCGATAATTGGAATACGGGTGATTCTCCAATTGCACGGTCAATGCGTAAGGTAAATACAAATAATTCTCGTTTACCTGAGTCGGCATCGGCCCCCACAGACGGATCAGATCAAAATGGATAAAAGCCCGTAAACCCAGGACTTCTCCCTTGTATAAATCCCGTTCCCCGCTCGATAACACGTTATCTTGGGCGTCTATATGTTCCAACAGGTTATTCGTGTTAGCAATGATCTCGTATTGATTCAGGAACAACTGGGACAACGTCTTATCCACCAGGTCAGCCCGGTAATTATGTATTACATACTCGTAGGACGTACCGCTTTGTACATTCGTGTACCACAAATTGGCCATGTATTCCGTGGCCCCAAGCACCATGACCCCGTCCGGAGAATAATTATTCCGCATCAGGACATAACAACCGGTAAGGGCATCATAAAAGCCTCCCTGTGTCTTGAACATATCCTCTTCCGTTATTTGTGTCTCCGGTTGAATCGTCAACCAATCCGAGCAACCCGACAATCCGAGTAGCACGCAGGATAGTACTAATAAATTCCTTATCTTTTTCATAAAGCGTTCAAATTAGTTAGAAGGTACATGATATTGAAAACGACGGCTTCACAGAAAAGGGATAAGCTGTTCCCCGTTCTTGCTCGATCGTGGAAAGGTACAATAGATCCATCATACTGGCTGACAGGCTTAACCGTTCCATTCCCAAGTATTTACACATCCGCCGCGGGAAATCATATTGTATGTTGATATTCCGCCAGATAAAAGTCGATTCGTCCATCACGAAACGATCGATTGCCGGGGTATTCTGAGTATTTGCCAACCCTTTGTAACGGGTCACGTCACCCGGTTTTTCCCAACGTTCGGTCAATACACGCTTATCGACATTCACCTGCGGATAGGCATTCTCCACTTTATTCAATAAGGTAGAGTTCAATTTTTGGCCACCTAACCGCAACTCGAAACCGGTATTCACCGAAAACGATTTATAACGGAACATCGTGCTGAAACGAGCGTTCACTTTCGGCACTTCGTTACCGACCTTATACTTGGCACGTACATCAAGAGTCGAAGAGACCCGCCCGTTACGATCCACGTAAAGCACCTCTCCCGTGGCAACATCTACTCCCGGCGAAATATGCGCGTATATGGCATCCATTGATTCTCCTTCCCGGTATTGTAAATAAGTGCTGGAGGCACTTTGGTTATTCACGTCATCCTCAATCTGGCGTTTCATCTCATCGGAAAGCGACACGATCTTGTTCTCGTTCCAAGACATGGCTCCCCGTACCGACCACATGATATTCTGGTTCCGCAACAAATTTACGGAAAGATTCAACTCTCCACCCACGTTCCGAAGTGTCCCGACATTCTCCATATAGCTTGAAAACCCGTGTGAATAGGTTAACCCCACGCTTGAGATGTAATTTTTTGTCTCCTTCCGGTAATAGTTACCCTGAATAGACAAAATCTCGTTGAACAAGGTCAGGTCCAGACCTATATTATGCTGGTAGGTATCCTGCCAACGCAGCTTCTCGTTCCCGATACCCATCAGCGTGGCTCCCATATCGCCATTATACCGCTGATCCCGGTCGTACTCGTACGTCGTCAAAGCCTGGTAAGGGTTACTCGGCAGAGCACTGGTTACCCCGTAAGAATAGCGCAAACGCAGCAAATTCATCCAAGGTAAGTTTTCTTGAACGAAGTTCTCCTGACTAATCGTATAACCGAAACCCAAAGACCAGAACGGAGCAAAACGATTCAAGGAACCAAAGGAAGAAGACCCGTCCAAACGATAAGAGAAATCGACGAAGTAACGGCTGTCATAATTATAGTTACCTGTCGCCGTGAATCCCACCCGACGGCTCTGCGTGTCGGTGGCCGTCGGACGCTCGGTGGCAAAGCCCGCCGCATTGGAAATATCGGTCAGTTTATCGTTAGCGAACCCCCTCACCCATAAAGAATAACCTAAACTTTTCGTGTCGTACAAACTCCCGTCCAATCCGACAAACACGCTATGTCGTCCGAACGTATTGCCGTAACTAGTCGTAAGCCCCAATTGCCACGAACGCATCTCGCGATATCCCCAAGTATAACTTCCCATAGCATCGGGATCCGACGTGTTATTAAACTCATTACTGGATTTCGGGACAAAACGGTCTTCCCGATCCGTTTGACTGGTATACCCGAAATTCGTGGATAATTTCAACCCTTTCGCAACATCCCACTCGACACGGAAGGTATTTCTTATATTAGTATATTTATCTTTGTCGAACTTGTTGATAGACCCTTCCCACAAGGGATTCGCAATAGGCGACGTACTCGTGGAAGAACCGAACGTCGTGAAAGATTTCACTAATCGCCCTTCTTCATCGTAAGGATTCCAATAAGGATTCAACGAAACGTAATCAGAAAAGGTCCCGTACGGACTATCTTCGGAATTATTCATTCCCAAAGAAAAAGTATTCATAAAACGGAATTGTCTGAGCAAATAACTAATACTTAACGTCCCGTTAAAATTATTCCGATAAGATCCTTTCATAGCTCCCGCCACACCATTGTATGACAAATTCATCGTGTAACGGAATTGCTCGTCGCCACCCCCGAAATCCAAGTTATAATTCTGCCCGACACCCGTCCGTACCGGTTTACCGATCCAATAAGTATCTACCCCCTCGGCTATCGCTCTCACGTTCTGTCTATACAATTCCATGCGTTCCGCACTATTATACAATCCCGCACGCACCTCCAAATCCAACTTTTCCTGCGCATCCAACAAATTATAGCTGGACAAATCGGGAATCTCCACGTTCAATCCTGCAGAAACGGAAACCCGCAATTTACCTTGACGAGGTTTCGTCGAAGTAATTACCACCACCCCGTTCGCTCCCCGTGAACCGTAGAGCGCCGTGGAACTCGCATCTTTCAATATCGTCACCGATTCAACGTCCGACGGGTTCAGGTCCATCACCCGCTCCAACGTTACCTCGAAACCGTCCAGCACAAACAACGGTTGGTTCAACTCGGCACGGGCATACGTCTGCAAGTTCGTGATGTCCGGCAACCCGGAAATACCCCGAATCTGAATCTCCGGCAACACGTTCGGATTCGACCCGTACGTGTTACTTTCCCGGATCACGAAAGCCGGGTCGATATTATTCAATGTCTGCAACAGATTCCGGTTACCGTAATTCATGATATCCTCTTTGGTAATATAAGTCACCGCACCCGTGAAACTCTCTTTCGGCTTGTTGAAGATACCCGTCACCACCACCTCGTCTATCTCTGCCATATCATTCTTCATCACGATCATCAACGGTTTGTTATCCTTTTTTAGTGCAATTTCTTGCTTCTGGTAGCCCACGAACGAGAAGATTAACACGAGACCATCCCGCTTCGGTAAATCGAAATCGAACTTACCCTCGACATTGGTCGTAAAACCTAGCGTTGTTCCTTTCACTTGAATCGTCACTCCCGGCAAGGTCATCCCGTCCACATCCTTCACGGTACCTGTCACCGTGATTTTCTTCAATGTATCAGCAACAGCCAGCGGACGCACGTAGTGAATCACTACGAAATTGTCGTTAATCTCGAATTTCACGTCATACCCCTTGAATATCATCCGCAAGGCATCTTCCAGCGAGACATCGGCGAAGTTTACGTTTACCCGTTTCGACACGTCGATCTTCGAGTTGCTATAAAAGAAATCCATCTTCGTCGATTCGGAAATCTTGTTCAAGACCTGTTCGATCGTGGCATCCTTCATTTTCAAGTTAATATGGGCCGTTTGCGAATATACCGCAGCCGATACATGCATCACGCACACTAAACATAAAATCCCTGTTATTCGCATGATTAATAGAAATTTTTTTAGCCATCTGGGGGGATAAAGCCCCAAATCACGATTTTTTTTCATACATTTGTTTTTTAAGGTTTATAATAGCCTTGTCCTCTATCGCCAAATGTCGGGCAAAGCTGTTAACTTTATCAAGTACCGGGAGAGTCTCTACACTTTTCCGGTATTTTATTCTTCCGAGATTACAATAGTTTTATTTTTCACGCTAAACCGGACCTGACTTGTCTTCTCGATCATCCGGATCAAATCCTCCAGCGGTTTGAATTTCATGATCGCCCCGGTAAAGCGAACTTTCTTCACGTTTTCATTACTAAAGAATATTTGCACGTCATACCAACGGGAAATCTGTTTCGCGATCTCTTCGAGTTCCGTGTTATTAAACATGAACTTGCCATCAATCCACGAAGTGTATAAACGCACATTTACTTCCCGTTTTTCCAACTCGCTTTCCTTGCCGTAAGCTTGTTCTCCGGGCGCTAATCGAATGGTTTGTTGTTCGCCCGAAAAGACTTCCACGCTACCGTTTACCAGCGTGGCGGAAACCACCTCGTTGTCCTCGTAGGCATTCACGTTGAAACGGGTCCCCAATACTTTCACATCCATACGGGCCGTCTCCACGATAAAAGGTTTCTTGTCATCGTGAGCCACGTCAAAGAATGCTTCCCCGGATAGGGTCACCCTTCTCTCGGCTCCCGTGAAATACGGTGGGAATGTCAATTTAGAAGCTGAATTTAACCACACTCTTGTCCCGTCAGCCAATATGATCTGATACTCTCCCCCTTTGGGAATAATCAATTCGTTATTTTTATCCACATCCGAAACCGCAATCGAATCATTCGGGGAATAACGTAACAAACGATTGGAATCCATTTCAATCCGGACATCTGTCCCTTGGGCTATCAATGAACTTTTCATCGTACTATCCAGAAGCACGGTTTCCCCATCCAACAGTTTCAATATAGCCCGTTCAGTCCCCGGGGTGGAAATTGCACTAAACTGACGGTGTTCCACCACTTGCTCCCGTTTCAATCCCTGCCATAATCCCAGTGCTATCCCTAAAGGCACGATTAAAATAGCGACATATTTCCACCAGCCCCGGAATACGACCTTCTTACCCCTGTTTCCTTTCAGACGTTTCAGGACATTCTCGGTATCCGGAGTGAAATTCCGATGCAATAACTTGGCCTGATCCCGGATTTTTTTCACCTCGGCAAACACTTTTTCGTGTTCCACGTCTTCCGACAACCAGTTTGAAAGTTCCAGTTCTTCTTCCGAAGACAACATGTTCTCCAGCTTCCCAGAAATCAATTCATATATTCGATCATCTATTTTCATTCTTCACTTTTTATATAGAGTACTTCGGAAATGAAAAACGGGGTGAAGAAAAAACAGATTTTTTTCAAAAGAAATTAATTTTCTTTGGTTCCGAAGAGTAATAAAAGCAAAAAGAATTGATCTTGTCGTAATTTTTCCCTTAAAGTTTTGTAGGCAATTTTCATTTGTGTTTTTACCGTGTTGACCGAAATATCCAAAGAGTTAGCCACATCCTTGTATTTCATATCTTCCAGAACGACCAGCTTAAAAACGATCTTGCATTGCACAGGCAAATTGTCGATCTCCTTCCACAGACGATTCAATTCGGGAGTGTCAAACTCGATCACCTCTTCCGGAGTTTCCAAGTTTTGCTTTACCACCTCCAGATCAACACGTTCCCGCTTATTTTTCAAGAATGTAAAACAAGCATTACGTACAGCAACAAACAAATAACTATCTATAGATTCCCCCTCGTCGATACGTGTGTTTTTTTTCCATATTTTTTCAAAAACCTCCTGCACGATATCTTCCGCCACGTCAAAATGGATCACGAAAGTAGCGGCAAAACGGCACAAGTTTTTATAGCGAGTCCTGAAAAGGTAATCAAAAGCAACTTCTTTCCCTTCTTTCAACTCTCTCGTCAACACCTCGATATCGCTATATCTTTGATAATCTGCCATAATTCCACTCTAACAAGACAAAATATTTGTTACCTGAAACCACGAATCATCTTAATCCGGTTGATTTCTCAAAAATAATAAAATCCTGAAACAAAACTCTTGTTTTCCCATTACTTTTGTTCCTTGCAATTTTATCAACACAAATATGACCAAAGAAAAATGGCAAGACCATATCGCCATTCTGATGACCAACGTCATCTTTGGATTGAACACCCCGATCGCCCCAAAACGCTATATTACGTCTTTCTTATATCGTCATCATGGCCACGGGTGTCGCTTATTTACTTGTACCGATCGTCCTCAAACGCATTCGTCTCACTACGGTCTTCATGTACAATAACACCCAACTTAGCATCACTTCGATCGTGGAGATCCTGATCAAGCAAGATTATTTCACGTGGGATAAACCCGTTGCCGCCCTACTTGTTTTCCTTAGCGTATACTTTGGTAACACAGAGTAAATCACAGGCGGAATTAGAACAACAGCATTAATTAGATTCCGGTTTTACAGGTAAGGTAAACCAGAACGTACTTCCTTTCGTCTCTTCGGATGTCACCCCGATTTCCCCTCCTAATTTATGAACGATTGTCTGACAGATCGCCAACCCCAATCCCGTACCGTTGGCAAAACTATCCAACTTGACGAAACGCTTGAATATCTCGGATTGCTTTTCCGCGGGGATACCCTTCCCCGTATCGGAAACGAAAAAGCGCAATCCTCCCTCTTGCACCTCGTAACCGAAATGGATATATCCTTTCGTCGTGAACTTGAGCGCATTATTTAAGAAATTCGATATCACCTGCATCACCCGATTCTTTTCCGTGTAAATAACACAGTTTTCAACCTGAGAAGTAAAAGCAATTTCAACTTCAGGAAATTCAATCATCTTCTGGTGATAACTTATTTCCAATCCTCTTAACATCTCGTTGATATCAACTGTATCATAAATAAATTCCAGAGTACCAGCCTCTATTTTGGATAAATCCAGGATATCACTGATCAACTGCAACAACAATTCATTATTACGATTAATAATCGTCATGTATTCCTCCCGATCTTTCGGATCATCAGTGGTTACAAGCAATTCACTGAATCCCACAATAGCATTCAACGGGGTCCGAATCTCGTGACTCATGTTGGAAAGAAACATTGATTTCAATTTATCGGACATTTCTGCCGCTTCTTTAGCCCGTTTCCACTCGTTTGCAACCCTTATACGCTCGGAAATATCTTCGTATTTCAAAACCACTCCCCGGATATTTCCATTCCCTTTTATATCATAAACAGGAGTAGCCGTGATTTCCACCGACAAGCCGTCTTCAAAAGTAACTTCTTTCATTTCCCGTTTTCCGGTCTCCAACGCTCTCTGCATCACACATCCGGGGCAAGGAGAATCCCGATGCATGACACTCTTGTAACAACATAACCCCGCCTTATACTTACCCGCCAAAGGATGAACAGAGTAACTCGCCAGATTTTCCCACTCGATCATGTAATCCGGGCGGAGATAAACCAACCCGTTATTCGAGTGGTTCAAAATAAGTTGATTAATCTCTTGTACTTTCTCAATGTTTTGCTTCGCCTCCATCAACGTTTTCTCATACAACTTATTCTCTGTTATATTCCGTAGCGTGCCGACAATGCGGAGGGGGGCCCCAGAAACATCCCGTTTCTCTACCGCCAGATAAAGATCATAATATTCATCATATTGCCCCAAAGCATCGTAACGAATGTCTTTATGTAGATTATCTATTCTCCCGTTTTTAATATCGTCAAAGCCTCGTGCAACCTCTTTCCGTTCCTCCGGATGTATATCGGCAATAACCTCCAAAGAAGTTAAACCATCCCGGTCTTTACGAAATCCTCTGTTTACTTCCTTAAATTCCGGAAATTTTATCCGGATAATATCACTCTCCAAATCCCAGATCACGGGAACCGTGTTGGTTACCGAGAATGCCATTTGTAATTGTTGATTCACTTCCTGAAGCTGGTCCTGTATTCGAATGAGATCAGTAATATCCCACCGTGTTGCCAGCAACCAATGGTGCACGTCATTAGACACCACGTTTTTGTTCACGATAGAAACATGCTTTTCTTCATCGGGAGTCACGTAGACCTCCTGTTTTTGGTAAGAACCACCCTCTTCAATAATCTTGAAATCAACATCCCGGTAATGTTCTCCCCGTTCTTTTCCGTACACCTCGATATCATTTTTTCCGATAATCTCTTTCCGCGTATACCCACCTTGCAATTCACATTGCTTGTTCCAGAAAACGTATTTCAGATCATCATCAATATCTTTTATAATCAAAGGCATCGGCATATTATCCAGTACGGCATTCAACAATCGCTGATTTTGCTCGATCGCTGTTTCACTTTTCTTACGTTCCGTGATATCCCGCTCGAAACAAGCTACCAAATTTTCTTGCACACGCCTGAAACGCCCCTCGTAACAAGTCGTCCGCCCTTCTATCGTAACCGCGTACTCCACCTCGCGTACCTCATCCGAGACCAACGCTTCCCGCAAAGTAGCGAGCACTGCATCCACGAACGGTGGATCCACGCAATCCCGCAAATTTCTACCGATCAACATTTCGATCGGCAAAGAGAGCTTGACAGGATCAGCATTATAAATTTTCCGTATATAAAATTGATTGTCTACCATGAAAATCATGTCGGGGACTGAAGCTATAATTTTTTCCGACATACTATCTTCCGCATTATTTCGCGGAGAAGAGTTTTTTCTCTTACGAGAAAAAAAGAACACGAGGTTTCCAAAGATAATCACTCCTGCGATAATATACCCCCACATAGCTATATGATTTAAAATTAATGCAATATTGCACAAAGATAGTAATAATAAATCATCAAGCAATCCCCACACAAGAGTATCTAGCCCGAACACCTTTAAAAGGTTCAGCCTTTAAATCAAACATTTAACATATCAATAATAAAGACAAAAGGATACTTTACAAACCAAAACGAAAAGTGTTTTTTCACGTTTACCACGAGGCGTATATTTCAAAATAAACAACAAGGCCGCCCGAATAAATCGAACGGCCCCATTCTGTACAAATTAAAACTTAAACTTATTCACTTAAATATGCACGTAACATCCATAGATTCTTTTCTTGCTCCGAGATATACGGGTTAATCATATCTTGAGTTCCATCATCACCAACTTCAGCAGCTAATGCCAGTATTTCCCGCTCTTTTCGGATCAATATGCCCAAATTCCCCACAATCTCTTTCACGCAACTCTTTCCGTCGGAAACTCCCGTTACCTCCTTGATTTCAGCCTGTTTCATATAAGCGGAATACGAGTGTAACGGGGTTCCTTCCAACGTAAGCACGCGTTCTGCAATCTCGTCCACTTTCTCGATAGCGTCATTATAATATTCTTCAAACTTAGCATGCAACTCGAAGAAATTACTTCCTTTCACGTTCCAGTGGAAACCTCTCAAGTTTTGATAAAATATCTGGTAATTTGCCAACAAATCGTTCAGGTGACTTACTAACTCTTTTGACTTCTCTACGTCTAATCCGATTAAATTCAGTGTTTTCATATTATTTGATTTTTTTATTATTATTCTCTTCATTTTCTTGATACAAATGTAAAAGATACAACAATATAAATCAAATCAATTGTTTTTATAATATTATATATTCAAATTATAATAATTGCAAATCAACATATTACATCCAAGAATCGGTCTGTTTTACAATAAAAATATTTCACGATATTATTTTCCCATACTAAATTGAACCGGAACCGTGTAGGAAACCCTTACTTTTTTACCTCTTTGTTTTGCCGGTTCCCAGCGAGGTAATGCCTCCACGACCCGAATAGCTTCCGCATCAAGCAAGGGATGAACCCCACGCATGACTTTCACGTTTGTCACCAAACCTGTCGTGTCGATCACGAATGAAACAAAAACCTTCCCCTCTATCTTCTGTTTCCTTGCCTCTTCGGGATATTTCAAGCGTTCAGCAATGTAAGTTGAAAGAGAGTTATAAGGAAAAACCGGCATTTCTTCCGTCACGTAACAGAATATGTCGTTTTTATCAACAACAGAATCCCGCCGTAAACTATCCAACATTTCACGGGAGAAATGGACCGGAACCGTATAAGAAACCCGTATTGACATCCCGTATTGTCTACCTGGCTTCCACTTCGGCATATTAGAAATTACCCTTACGGCTTCCGCATCTAAAAGCGGATGTACTTGACGAGCAACCTTTACGCTATCCACCCGTCCATCCTTTTCTATAGTGAAATGCACGAAAACTTTACCCGTAACACCTTTTCTAACAGCTTCAGGCGGATAATTCAAGTGACCACTAATATATTTCTGAACATTCCCAGCGGGAAAAACCGGCATATCCTCTATTACCATATAACACAATATCTCTTCTTCTCTTTCTCTAACCGTGTCGACACGCGACTCCTCCATTGAATTCATGCGTACAAAATATTCCATTCCATGATTATCACTACTAGTTTCGGAGAAAAAAACAGATTCTCTTTCTGCCGCTCGTCCCTCCTTGCTTTCCCCGATTCCCAAGATCACCAGAGCAGTCCCGAAAAAGAGTTTTCCATCATTTATCCATTTCCGGTTCCACCGAATTGACAATCGATTCAACAACCGATATAACGTCCGACACGTCACTTTACGCAAAACATTCATAACAATTAAATAAATGGTTCCAGCATCTGTTCTTTCACAACGGGATCAACGTCTTTCAGTGATCCCCCGAGTTGCTCGGCTGCCGCCCGACAGCCTCCGTGACACGCCTCCCATTTCCGACATTCTTTACAGGCTTCCACCCTGGTCTCCTCCCAAGAAGTCGTATAGTCCGAAAACAGTATCTCCGATAACTCTTGATGATAAACATTTCCCGCAATAACGGGAGAATGGTTACACAAGCGTACATTCCCGACAATATCAAACGTCAACGGCCGACGATAAACATCAAAAGAGCAATTTCCGAAACAGATATGCGGGTAATCCCCCGGATCGAGCAAACAATGTGGGGTACACACGCCAGAAACAACATCCAACTCCCGCTGACCGACCAACGTATCAATATCATGAAAGACTTCCCGCAAAGCATCCCGATCAACAGAGAGACTCTCGCCATGATTCAATCCCTCGCCCCCGATATTATAACGATTGATCATGAACCGACGCAATCCCATGTGGGATAATTCCTCGACACACTCCCGCACGTAAGCATAATTTGTTTTCGTGATCACGATCACGGGGACCACCTCCCGCCCCTGTTCAAGCATAAATTTCATAGCCGTCATCATACGCTCCCACGATCCCTCCACCCCCGTGATCCGGTCATGAATCTCCGGGCGAAACGAGAGTACGGAAAACTCCATCAAATCCACCTTTAATGCCGCTAACTGATCATAAACCGACAACGGGCCATTCCCGTTCGTGATCACGGTAACTTTCACCCCATTCACCTTGGCATGTAACACCAACTCGATAAACCGCTCGCTAATCGTGGGCTCTCCTCCCGTAAATACCACTCTCTTTACCATTGTTTTCCGAATTAGATGATCCAGCAAAGCAAAGGCTTTCCGATAAGAATTAAACCGTTCCGCTTGTTTTCCTGTTTGTTTCCACCAGTTATAACAGTGTTCACAGCGCAAATTACACTCAGTGGTTAATTCAATAATGGCGTGATTCAAATATTCCTTTTTCATGATCCTCGTTATTCTCCACAAGTATATTAAAAAAAACAAGCACAAACAACTATTTCAGATTTTCTCTCTAAAATAACCTAAAATCAACTCCACCAAGGCATAAACCTCTTTTTCTCCCCCTGAATATATTATCAGGAAAACAACATTTATTCTTTTTTGAAAAAAAATCATCCATTCTTTTGCAGAATACAAAAAATGCACTACATTTGCATCCGCAATCAAGCAACACGGGCGCTTAGCTCAGCTGGTTCAGAGCATCTGGTTTACACCCAGAGGGTCGGGGGTTCGAATCCCTCAGCGCCCACTAAGAGACTCATAATGAGTCTCTTATTTGTTTTTATAGGTACTTTTTAGTCCCTCCTGACCTCACCCAAGGTTACTTCAAGGATCAATTTTGACATTTACACACTTTTAAGAACACTATCCAAGGAGAAAAGCGTGCAGCCGAAGGATAGATATAAAAAGGAAAGTGGTGTTTGAATGGCTGCAACGCTTATTAAAAAAATTATAACTCGTACCCGCTATCACCTGGAAATAACGGTGCATTTGCCATCACCGCTAAATCCGCCTGCATCTTCTTTCTTCGTTTCAACAAACGAAGATCACCGGAAGTCACCACAAGCGTGGAATTACCCTGACGTTGCCACACCACACCATTCAGCATAACAACGGCGTGATACTCCGGCACGGAAACCGCGCAAACAATCGCGTTCCCGAAATACCGGAATTTAATGACAATTAACCCGTTCACGTCTCCCCCGAAATACGCGGCGATCTCCTTGCGCAAGAACAACTCGTATTTATCCGTGTTGCACCGCAAGTAATCCAGATCGTTTTTAATCCCGTCAGGAATACCAAAATCATTCACGCCTATATAGAGAACCCCACCCGCGCCATTAAGAAAACCGCAAATCGTTTTTAAAATCACACCGACCTGTTTATCCACGTCCGGCTGCCATTGAGCTTCAGCGGGGTAGACGATCGAGCATTTAAACTCTCGTGCCCCGTTCTCGCTACCAAATTTTATTTTTTCCTCTTCAACTTCCTTATTCTCAAAATCAATTGACAACAACTCTAGCAATTCCTGCCGGATAGATTCAACCGCACCGGGAGACGAGGCCACTAATTTCGCCGCGAGCACGAGTTTTGCCACTTTTGCCAAATATTTATCATGAGCCTCCACGTGAGAGTATAATTCCCGGAGGTCACATTCTTCCTTTTTATTAAACACGGCAAGCAGCTTGAAAACATCACCTCGCTGTTTAAGCACGGGGAATTTTAAAAAATCACTCTCTATTTCCGTGAAATTCGAAATCGTGCGCCCTTCGCCGTTTATAAAAACCTGCATCGCGGTCAAGTACCGGATACAACAATCGTAATATTCTTTTAGCTTATCATCACCCGACACGTGAGCCACCAGTTTCAAGAAACAAAGCAAGTTCAAATTCCTGACACTATTCTTTGAAACCATGAAAAGCTGCAACACACGTGTAAGCTCAACGATATAATTTCCCGTCAAAAAAGAATCATCATTCTCGATAACCTCCTTCTCTCCCACCGTATCGACATCCACGACTCCTTTACAGTAATTCACGTACTGCCGGACGAGCTTCGCGACCGCCTCGTGCCTGTCAAAAGTTACATTCGAGGGCATTTCTATCCGACCCGCGACATACCCGTTCAAGAAAAGTTTTTCAATTTCAAGCAAATAAAAACTTCCGACTTCCGGCGTAAATGAAACGTCAGGCTTCGTGAAGATCCTAAACCCCGACTCGCTCACCCAAGTCAACAAATCCTCGTTGACGTGTAACAGCAAAGCGTTACAGGGTTCCCCGGCATGATACCGGGCTATCATATATTTATCAATTTCCCCCGTGATAGAGAATTGCAAGCGTTCATCGGGCGATTCAATCACGGAAGCATACAGCAGGTCTCCGGGATAAAGAATACATTCCAATGTATCCAACCTTACCCCCGTCATGTTGCTAACGTGTAACGCCCCCTCCCCCTCGTAAAAATCATCAACGACACTAGCAAACGCCAAAATCGGCTTCGCTTGATAAATATTTTTAATTCTTATCTTCACGACCGTTCCGACAGGCGGACGTTCCTTGCGTATTTCTTTTTCGGGTTGTTTAATAGTATATCCAGCAAACACATCTTTCCACGAAACCAAAGTATCCAAAAAATCGCCATCCAACTTGATCTTTTTATCACTACTCACTCGTAATTCCAAACCGTTCACCTCAAGCAAAAAGACGGGTTTACGTGAAACGGAGTACGGGGATAAAGTTATAGCCTCCCCATCTATACTCAACTGCCCGACTTTCTCGAATCGTTTCACCCGTTCATCCTTCAACGCGACGGAAGTCTTCGACACGATCGCCCCGGCAAGGTCGGGAACCGAAAATTTCAACAAATCATCCCAAGAGAAAAGAGTGTTTTTCTGGTAGAAAAGAAGAGAATTAAAGGCGTTGTTCCTGATCAGTTCAGACGCGGAATGGCATACTTCATGAATATATCGAAAAAACATGGAACGAGTCAGCGCCAATTCGTCGGAAGATTCTCCCTCCAAAATTCTAGCACCAAGAACCCAAATCGCGCTTTCAAGACGTTCCGCGTGTTCCTCGCCCCGTTCCTCGTAAAATAATCCCTCCTCGTGTTCCTTCACCCAAGCCACCCGCTCGTGAAAATAATCCTTTACCTCACCAAGATTCTCGCTCGAAGAGTAATATAGCAACTGCACCAGATCACGCGAAGGCAAATCGTTCAAGTTCTTGCTAAACCGGAATATCGTGTTTATCGTTATGATCACTTGCTCTTTACGTAACAAATTACCCGACATTTTCCACCTCTCCACTTTCCACGAGATATAACCTACCTCATCACCACTGGAAAGTATTGAAACGGCATCCTTCATCGCGTTTATCTCGTCCCAGTAACGCTCTACACGACTTTTAATTATTTCTTTTTCCGTTTTATCAAAACCATTCAAGTAGCTTGATCCCTCGAATACCCATTCTAGCACACGTTCAAAAACTCCCCCGAGAAGTACAAAATCTTCCAGCACGATTCCCTGTTGCCTTAACTCGAAGCGAAAAACTTCTATCATTTCAAGTATCCATCGTGGATTTTGTTTTTTTAGCTGTTCTATGAAATTACTTTCTTTGACACTAGGCGAAACCATTATTATTCGACTAACGGCAGCTTTTTCCTCATCTGTCACCTGAATAGATTCCATAAACTCGTCAAAGACTTCTATCGCTTCCATAAATTCATTATTAAAAATACAAACCCCTCTCCAACCGTACTAATGTAGCCTATTTTGCCGACATAACAAACGATATGGTTTACAAATTATAAAAAAAAGGAAAGGGGAGGAATGGATATTTCCCCTTTCCTGTCGCGGGCTTCTTCTGGTTGCATTCATTGTAGTTCAAAAAAAAGTATTGTCCGCGATATAATCCTAATTTGTCTTTCGTTTATACACTTTCTAAACTATAAAGAAAGCAGCCATCAAACAGCCAAGGAGGAGATACTTCTTAACGATAATCCAGCTGCCTTCTTGTTATACATTTCAACCGGGCAAAAAAATAACCCCGGACTGAACAAGCCACCCCAGAGTTAAATATAACGGCAGGGGCGCTTAATCCATGTGCGTCGCTAACATCAGCATGGAAAAAGCAACCCCACGCCGCTATAAGTATGATTCTATAAAGAATATACGTATAGACAGACGTGAGTGTTGCGATCCACTTCCTTCTGATGTTTAAATCAAAGCAGCGACGCAAAGGAAATAGTCGTTTAACTCAACATCGTACAGGGACTATCTTGGCGGCTCTCCGCACAGTCCTCAAATGCAAAAGTATATAATTTTTTTATTTCTCCCGCAACATTTCAAATAATAATTTACACATAATCTCGTAAATAGCCTATTATCTGACAACACATGCACGTTTAAGGCAACTATCACAAAAGCCTGCAAAGTCAATATAAAATAGACTTTACAGGCTTTACCAGTAAAAAGCATTTCAACTGATTTACACTTCTACACGCACCTTTATTTTCCTTTTCTTCCAATCAATACCACTATAGCCGGCAAAAGAAGGATTGCCGGGAAAATCTTCTTTGTCTATCATAGTTTCACCACGACTGTTCAATGTGACTTGATAATACGGATATAAGATATTCTTTTTTATTTCCAATTCCCGTAAAACGCTTACCTACAGAACCCTTCTACCTTGCCGCTTCCTAGTCTATCATCACATTTTCATGAATATTCTCCCAAGAGGAAAATCCGAACCTTTCTTTTTCATTACTCGAAAGACTAAAGGTCAGCCCCTCTTTCTCTAAAGTAACTCAATCACATCTTATCATCCAAACACATTCCTACAAGTATCCAATATACTTCAAAAAGAGTCTAAAATCCAAATAACATCAATTCAAAAATCAATTTTATCGAGGATGAATGCTTGATGAATGCAAGATGAATGCTCGATGATGATAATGAACTATAAACGGGATACCAATAACCAGATAATTAATCCAAGTTCAACCCTAACTTTACCCCGACGAATGGTAAGACCAATCCTACCGGAATCCCCAGATCAAATGCAGCAATACAAATTTTAATCCCCACCCTCACTTGCCCAACCTTTCAAGTAACCTCTCATACTCTTTCATCGTATTCATTTTATGAATATATTTGTATTCTTCATTTTTTTAACCATAAAATAATACTGCATGTCTCACTTACCGACTTTGATTACTGACTTGGCCCTGATTCTTGTATCTGCCGGGATTATTACCCTTTTGTTCAAATGGCTCAAACAACCTCTTGTCTTGGGCTATATCGTGGCAGGACTTTTGGCGGGACCTTACGTGCAGGTATTTCCAACGGTAGGAGATATCGAAAACATTAATATCTGGGCTGAGATCGGGGTGGTCTTCCTTCTTTTCGCTTTAGGTCTGGAATTCAGCTTCAAAAAGCTGGTAAACGTAGGGGCAACAGCCTTTATCACGGCGACGACCGAAGTCATCACGATGCTGATTATCGGTTACCTCGTGGGGCATATGATGGGTTGGTCCACGATGAACAGCATCTTCCTCGGAGGAATGCTCTCCATGTCCTCCACAACCATTATCATCAAGGCGTTTGATGATCTGGGATTACGGAGTCAGCGATTCACGGGGATTGTCTTCGGAACGCTGGTAGTTGAAGATCTGGTGGCCATATTGATGATGGTCCTACTTTCCACGATGGCCGTCAGCCAGCAATTCGCGGGCGAAGAACTGATCATGAGCGTCCTGAAAGTCATATTCTTCCTCGTGCTTTGGTTCCTGATCGGAATATTCATCATCCCCTTGATCTTGAAAAAGGTAAAGCGATTGATGAACGACGAGACCTTGTTGATTATCGCGCTCGGTCTATGTCTGGGCATGGTGGTTCTGGCCACGGAAACCGGATTCTCTGCCGCGCTAGGGGCTTTTATCATGGGATCAATACTAGCAGAAACCGTTGAAGCCGAACATATCGAACACATCATCAAACCCGTGAAAGACCTGTTCGGGGCAATCTTTTTCGTTTCAGTAGGCATGTTGGTCAATCCGGCAATACTAGTGGAATACGCGTGGCCGGTAGCCATTATCACGCTAGTAACGATCATCGGGAAAGCCTTTTTCTCAACATTCGGAGTCTTGTTGTCGGGACAGACATTGAAGACCTCCATCAAATCGGGATTCAGTCTCGCACAGATCGGGGAATTCGCCTTCATCATCGCCTCGCTAGGCGTCTCGTTGAAAGTCCTCGACGATTTTGTCTACCCGATTATCGTTGCCGTATCGGTAATCACCACGTTCACGACACCTTATTTCATCCGGCTTGCCAATCCTTTTGCCGACTGGCTGTACAAGGTATTGCCCGATCGCACGTGCAACTTTCTGGATCGCTACTCATCGGGAGCGAAAACCATTAATCACGAAAGCGACTGGAAGCGTTTGCTGAAAAGCTTTCTTGGTCGAGTTTCCATTTACAGCGTGTTGCTGACAGCGATATTCCTATTGTCCACGCACGCGATACATCCTTTCATCATCGAGCAATTCCCCGATACCCCGGTATTGGACAACCTAATCACGACCTTCGTCACCGTGTTACTGATGATCCCTTTCCTGATCGCCCTGATCTCGAACAAAAACAACTCGCCGGAATTATTCCTGAGCCTGTGGAATGATAATAAATACAACCGGGGACGGCTGGTCGCCCTGGTACTTTGTCGAGTGTTTCTCGCCACGTTCTTCGTTTCGCTGGTTCTGATCCGGTATTTCCATATCCAGTATGGTATCGTGATTATCATCGCATTGGCAATACTCGCGTTGATCGCACTTTTCCGCAGAGACTTGAACCAGTACACGAAACTGGAAAAACGTTTCATGATCAACCTCAATCAACGAGAAGAAGCGGCACGACGACGCAACCCGTTACGCTCCAGTTTTCACCGAGACCTGAGCGACAAGGACATTCACCTGTCCGCGATCACGGTCTCCCCCAATTCCTCCTACGCGGGTCTTCCCCTTTCCGAACTTGCTTTTCGTAAACGTTACGGGGTTAGCGTGGTAGAAATCATCCGGGGCGACCACCGGATCAACATTCCCCATGGGGCTGAACGCATTTACCCGCAGGATCGGGTGGTTGTCGTGGGCACGGATGAACAGATACAACTTTTCTCAACCGACATGGAACGGATTCAGGCGGAAAACCACGAGGACATGACGACAGAAGAAGTTTCATTGCAATCGTTCACCGTGGATGACCACTTCGCCTTCCGGGGACAAACCTTCGCCGAATCGAACGTGGGCAATCGCTACAATTGCCTGATTGTCGGAATCGAGAGGGATGATAATTCCATCATGAACCCGGCCAAAGACACCGTTTTCAAGGATGGCGATCTGGTTTGGGTGGTCGGTGAGAAAGAAAATATCAAGAAAATGATCAGTGGGAGTTAAAGAAAAACTGAAAGAGATGTTTAAAGAATAGCTTTTAAAAAACAACATGCTCACCAAAAGTTTTATCCCCGATTTAGAGAGAATATTTCATACGAATTCTCCTCTTTGGTTAGTCTAAATAACCGTTACTGATTATTTAGGACTAACCAGACCCATCAATCCGGAATTTTTACTTTTTGTGGTTCATCATGCTGAAACCGTTCGAATTCTCTCAACACCAAAACCATATCATTCGTGAATTCCAAACTGCACCCCTTTTGTATGGCTATCTCCAAATAGGCTTTCAGCGTTTCTATCGCGCACACGTCCTTTCCCGTTAACACGAATGCCGGAACGTCCTCTGTCAAACATTTATGCAAAACCTGATGTTGATCTTTCATCTCATTTTAATTTGTACGTTAACACCTACAAATATATGAAATTCTCTTCAACTGCTTTTTGATATTGATCACCAAGTCCAAATTCCACAACTTAACCGAGATATTTAAAGCGAAAGGCGAGCCATAAGGTAACAAACCGTAGATTCTGCCCCTTGATTCAAATTAACATTATCCTCTTCAAGCCCGTCATAACAACCTCCCGTGGCCGGATTATAAATAATTTGATGTAAGTGGTTATTACCCAGAAACCAATTAAAAGCGATCCTTTGTTTGTCCCGGTAATCCATTTCATGAAATACCTCGTGGAAAAGTCCTAGCGTGATCACCGTGTTCGCGATATCCACGGGTTGTTCTCCATAAATTTCACTACTTTTCCCTTTCAACTTCCACCCCCGGTTGGAGATCACCTTGATCCCGTTCCCGATAAATATCTGTTTCAGAAGAAAATCAAACGACTCACGAGCAATATCCCGGAATCGCGTATTACCACCGTCTTGAAATGCATACAACAGTGCTTCGGGCATGATACTATTGTCATAAGTCAAGCTTTCTTCAAACCATTTCCATTCGGGGACTGCCGTTTGCTGATAATAATTTGCCAGCTTATCCGCCAACGTTGCAATCAAGGCTGACCTTGAGGCTGTCGGATTCTTACAATTACCATAATACAGGCCTTTTATCGCGAAAGCAATACCACGGGGCGAACGGATGGCATGCAAAGGAGGAATAGCCTGTTCCATAATTCGGGAAGCCTCACGAATCCACGCTTCCGGAAAGACTTCACCCAAATGCAGAAAATATCCCAAAGCACAAATAGCACGTCCCGTACTGTCATCCAAACCGACCTTCTGATTTTGCGAGGTGAAATTACGCTCCCGATCAACATAGTTCAGAAAAGAACCATCCGGTTGCATACAATGAACAATAAAATTCAGATATGTCCGGATATACCTTTTACATGAACTATCTGTCGTTGCTATATACGCGCAACACATGGCCATCAAAGCCCTGGCATTATCATCCAACGTGTATCCCGTTCGTATATCGGGACGATTCCCTTTTGAAAACTGAATAATCCCGAAATTCCGGCTCATTCGTTTAACCTGTGACAGATTTACAGGAGGGAGCGAATAGCACAACTCCTCTTTATCACCTATTATTTTTTTGAATAAATTGACATGAGCAATAGCCGAATTTTCCCAAGCCGTTATCATGATCTTTTGTAATCCCATAAGCCGCATCCTCTGTCGCAGCCCCTCGTTTGCAAGCAACCTGTT
>ENA-UEPH01000571-UEPH01000571.1-human-gut-metagenome-genome-assembly--contig:-NODE-571-length-42238-cov-13.421954_pt1 | contig 42238 bp, 29 predicted proteins | sample MGYA00242891_ERZ507898 | MGnify/ENA primary metagenome ERZ507898 (study PRJEB26167, sample SAMN06115411) | human gut metagenome | host: Homo sapiens | place: China:Guizhou | collected 2014-10-15...
TCCTCGATTTCAACATTAACCTTATGTTTTATTGAGGATTTTTAAAATAATGAAGATCTAGAAACGCAAAACTTCAGTTGTCTGAGGCTCGCTAACTCTGGGCGGCAATTTTCTCACCGTGCAAAATAAAACCTCTGCAACGAAATCGAAGCAGAGGTCCTTGGGATTTTTTTGGTTTGTTGAGAAAATTGTATTAGTTCGTAAAAACTTTGACTAGAGTAATAACACCTAGAGAGGCGAACTATTTTGGGAAAAAGAAGAAAAAATTATTTTCTTATAGGGTTTATCACTAGTGGTTTGTGCTAACATATCGGTGTGGCAAATGAATTTGTCACTTCTCCTTGGGATTTGAGGTTGAGAAAGATGCATTCCGCCGAGCAATTCGGCTGTATCTTTCCGATTGGTTAAGAGCACTTGAAATTTATTTCTCAGGTGCTTTTTTTGCCTTCCGGTTATCAAAACTGAAGAGAAAACGGCCGGAACCTTGAGGTTCAAGCCGTTGGTTATGTGAATCAATGGTTGGAAATCAGTAGACTTCCTCGATGTATTTCCGAGTTTCCGGGCCGCTTGGCGGAAGAGTAGGTTTTTCAATCTTAGGAAGTTCTCCGTTCAAAGACTCGAGGAAGGCGACGATTTCTTCAACTTGCTTCTCACTCAGGTTCATGTCCAGTTGGATATCGGCCATCTTTTTGACAGCATCCGGCAACGTTTTAACAGCCCCGTCATGGAAATAAGGAGCCGTCCTTTCAACATTCAAAAGTGTCGGAACTTTAAACATCATTTCGTCCCAAGGTTTACCGCTGACATCCATACGCCCTTTGGAGGAATTGTCGGTCACGTAAGGCCGAACGGAGCCGACTTTTTGGAAAGAAGTTCCGCCTAACAGATTTCCGCTGTGACAACGGATGCAGCCGGATCTTCTAAACAATTTCAAGCCGTCAATTTGCTGCTGAGTAAGAGCGTTTTTGTCGCCTTTCAAATAACGTTCAAAAGGTGCGTTAGGCGTTGTTAATGTTGTTTCAAAGGCCGCTAGAGCTTCCGCAATTTCACTGAATGTCGGATTCTTACTTCCGAAGGCCTTTTCAAAATAGGGTCTGTATCCGGGAATGGATCGGATGACTCCTTCTGCTAATTCCGGCGTCATTGCCATTTCGAGAGGGTTAGTAATAGGGCCCGTTGCTTGTTCTGCTAATGTTTTTGCCCTTCCGTCCCAGAACTGCGCAATCTGCTTTTCTGCATTGAATACTGTCGGAGAATTTACGGTTCCTTTTCGTCCCGCGTAGCCGATAGAAAGTGGCTTCGTATCTGCACCGTTTGTGGAAAGATCGTGACAGGTGTTGCAGGAGACTTTGCCCGATAAGGAAAGTCTTGGATCAAACCAAAGCATTTTGCCGAGTTCGATTTTTGCTTCCTGCTGAGGCGTTTTAGGGATATTGACGGAATCAAGAAGCGCCGCAGAGGCTGACAGAGCGGAGAGGGCAAGGAGGGAGCCGACGATTAATTTTGTTCTCATGAATCACTCCGAAGAGGAATATTAGATTGATGTTAGTCGCGGATGGCGTCTCGGAGAAGGTCTTTCACTCAGATTAAGCTGACTGTTCCTTTTGCAGGATTATGTTAATGGTTTGTACTTAGAGAGCGTCCTTAAATGCTTTAGTAGCTGTGCTCGGGAACGAAAAAGTAAAATCCAAAGAAACTCAGAGAGAAGTGCCGTTGAGGAGGAAATGAATGAAGCTAGAGAAGTTATTTGTCTTAAGTGGGGCCTTTTTGGTGATGACTAATATTGCAAACGCTAAATTGCCCGGCTATACAGAGGGCGCAGAATTAATGCAGCCGAAAATTGAGAATGGCCAGATCGACTCAATGTCGGGAATTATTTATTCCCAGATTAAAGGCTTGAGAAGCAATCGAGCCCTCCGCATGACCGTGATGATTCCTCGTGACGGCAAGGCAAAGCCCGCAATTATTTACTTCCCGGGCGGCGGTTTTACTTCTGCAGATTATGAAAAATTTACCGAAATGCGAACAGCCTTAGCTAAGGCAGGATTTGTTGTTGCGGCAGCCGAATATCGTACGGTCCCGACAAAATATCCGGCATTAGTTAATGACGCCAAAGCTGCGGTTCGCTTCCTGCGTGAGCATGCTAAAGAGTACGGCGTTGACCCTTCGAAGATCGGAGTTCTCGGTGACTCTGCCGGCGGATACCTTGCTCAAATGTCGGGGGCTACCAATGGTGAAAAACAATTCGATAAAGGTGACTTTTTGAACCAGTCGTCTGACGTTCAAGCCGTCGTGTCTCTTTACGGGTTGTCAGACCTTCGCAATGTCGGCGAAGGCTTCTCGGAAGAAATTCGCGTCGTGCATGATTCTCCTGCAGTGACTGAGGCGCTCTTGGTCAACGGTCCTGCATTTAATACCTTCCCGGGTGAAAGCATTACGAAAGATCCAAAGAAAATGCTTGATGCCAGCCCGCTCGGACACGTCGACGGCAACGAACCGCCGTTCCTGCTTTTCCACGGAAGTGCGGATCCATTAGTTAGTCCTGAGCAAAGCGCAAGTATGTATCGGGCTTTGAAATCGAAGAATCAAGATGTGAAATATATCTTGGTAGAAGGCGCAAAGCATGGTGACCTTGCCTGGTATCAGCCGAACATTATCAATAGCGTAGTGAATTTCTTCAAAGAGAAACTCGGGGATCCGGCCAAGATTGCAGAAACCAAGCCAGTGAAAGGCGGAAACCTCTGACCTTTTCTCCTGTACAGATTAAGCAAATAGCATTAGTCGGACGTTTTCTCAGGAACACGGCAGCTTGTCGTGAAATCTTTCTTTCGGTCGTAGACAACAGACTTCACGTCCAGAAGTCCGAGAAGCGAAGAAAAGAGCTGGTCATGAGAAGCGTCTGCTTTTGCCTGCTCCCGCAGGCAGACATCATTTAGGCCGAATTTTTGCTCAAAACCTTTGGATAGCCATAACAGCATAGGCACTTCTTTTTGCTCTTTCGGTGCGATTAATTCCGGTGCGCCGTGCAGATACATATTGTTTTCGCCGAGACTTTCTCCGTGATCACTGACATAAAGCAGACCCGTATCAAAACCGTCCAGACCCTTTAACCAGTCAATGACGCCGGCTAAAAAGTGATCGGTGTAAAGGATTGCGTTGTCATAAGCATTGACGATCTCTTCCCTCGTACAGTTGTTGAGCTTTTCATCCGTGCAGACAGGCTTAAAGACTTCAAAGTTTTTAGGATAGCGTTTGGAATAAGCAGGGCCGTGGTTGCCGAGCTGGTGCATAAAGACCACCGTAGTTTTGCCCGGCTTTAAGATTTCCGAGGTATCGATACCGGCTAACAAAGCTTCGTCATAGCATCTCGGGCCTGAGCAAAGAGAAGGGGCCTTGTTTTTAGAGATAGACAAGGACGGAACGCCTTTGCAGACGCCCTTGCATCCGGATTGGTTATCCACCCAAAACACATTGATACCGGCTCTCTGAAGAATCGGCAAGAGGCTTTCTTCTTTCAAAATTCTGTCTCTGTCGTAGCTATCTCTACCGACACGGCTAAACATGCAAGGCAAAGAGACGTCGGTACTCGTGCCACAGGAGATCGTTTTGCTGAACGGAATGACATTTCTGGCACGAAGCTGAGGCGTTGTATTGCGGCTGTAGCCTGCGAGTCCCCAATTGGCTAAACGGGCGGTTTCTCCGACAACCACAATGAAAAGCGTTCCCTTGTCTTTGGCGTGACTGGCCCCAAGTGTGGGCTTAGGATCGATCACGATTCTCGGAGCGTCGACTTCAGTAGAGCCGTCTTTAAACACCGCTTTGTACGTTCCGCTGAAGACGTTTACCGGAGAGATTAAATTTCGAAGAACCGGCTCTGAACGAATCAGGGAAGAAACGCCTTGGAAATTGAGCATTAAGAAACAAACGCCAATGACTAGTCCTACTAATCCTTGGAATAAACCGCGTACAAAAGAAGAATGCTTAATCGGAACAAAGAAAGTCAGATATACCTGCGGGAGACATAAAAAGGCGAACTCTAAGAAGAACTTAGCAGTTAGAAGTTCTGCGGCTTCTGCCGTATCAGTGGCGAGCGCATTGCGCATCATCTCCGAATTAATAATGGTTCCGTACTGATAATTGAAGTACAAGGCTCCGGCGGCGCAGACTGTGAAGAATAAACTAAAGGCCTTGATTAAGAAGCTGTAGTTTAAGAGCCGCAGAACCGCGAAAAACGCTGAGAAAAGAATAAAAGCACAAACTGCAAGCAGCCATAAATCAGATGACGAAAACTTCAGAGCCGAACATGCTTTCGAGAAGAACGGCAGGTTAAAAATGAAAGTAAGGAAGAAGGCCGATATTAAGCAATAAGGAAGCGTAGAAATGGGTTTTTGGCGAATTCTTATCGGAGCTTTTGGAAAGAAAAATAACCTGTAGAACAAGGCGCAAATGGCCCAGTCCAAAAACATCGTCGCAAAAGAATGAGAGAGGAAATGTGCGCCTTGCGCCTGACGCCCAAGCCCCAAGATCCATCCTAAAACAAAGGCGAGGATAAGAAAAATCCATGCTTTCTTAAATTTGAGCTGCCGAAATGCAAAGTAGAGCGCAAAGAGGCAAAAACCCGAAGAGGCATGGCCGGCGGGGAAACATTTTCCGGAGCTGCCGCTTCCGCCGTACTGCGGAAGCGACCAAGGACATGGAGAGGCGGATAAGGACTTCAAACCGCTGATGATGAGCGCACAGGCCGAAATAGAAAGCGCGACGTACAGACAGACCTTTCGGTAAGGTTTTAATCGGGCGAACTGCTTCAAATAGGAAAGCAGAAAAAGAATCAGCGAGCTCACCGCAACAGCAACTGCGACATACTTGCCGCCTTTATGGAGTACTGCTGAAAAGAAAAAACTTCCGGTCCCGAACCAATTATTTCCGGAAAGATAAAACGGGGCTGCAAAAAATGAGTCAATCGGTGCGTAGCGAAACTCCGAAATTAGGCAGAGCAACCATAAAGGAAGCAATACCGTTAGAATGTCATTGAAGCTCCAAACCAGGAAAGAATTGGTCTTCTTTGGCACTTTTAAATTCATCGTCTACAACTCCGCACCGATCGGAAGATAAGTATGGGTCTCTTGTCTGTAAGGACGGGTTAAGCGATCGTGAAAACTACGTTAAAAACGAACAGATATGCCGACGATTTTGATTGTGGAAGACAACGAGGACATTAGGCTCAACCTCGTTGAATATTTAGAGTCCAAAAATTACCAGACCGACAACACGGATGACGGCTTGAAAGCTCTGGCTTTAACGATCGTCAATAAATACGACCTCATCGTCCTGGACATCATGCTTCCCGGCATGGACGGACTGCGCCTTTGCCGCGAGCTGAGAAGCCGGGGTAACACGACCCCCATTATTATCCTGAGCGCTAAGGACAGCACGGACGACCGCATCATGGGCCTTTCCGAAGGCGCAGATGATTACATCGTGAAGCCTTTTTCCTTGGCTGAACTTCTGCTGCGGATCCAGGCCGTCCTTCGCCGCAGTTCAACGCCGGAAGAGAAGGTTCTTCAAGTCAGGGACCTCAGACTCGAACTTGACAGTAAGCGGGTTTTTCGAGGAGATACGGAGCTCAAACTCAATCCGACAGCTTTCCGGATTTTGGCCTTTTTGATGCAGAAAAGCCCAGAAGTGGTTTCTCGTGAAGAAATTGAGGACGAGATCTGGGGCTTCCAGCGAGTGGCCGGGGATAATTTGAGAGCTCATATCTATCAAATTAGAAAAATCGTAGACAAGCCTTTTGAAGAGCCGCTGATTGAAACGCGTCACGGATTCGGCTGGGCGGTACGCGCAAAAGAGGATCTGGAAGAATGACAAAAGGTCGTTCGCTCAAACAGTCATTAGGAATGCTTTGCGGCGTGATAGCAGCCGCCTGCGCGGTTCTGTATTCCATCACGTTGGTTTACGTTTTAGAGACGGCAGAGAGCAAGCTCATGGCATCTGTGATGGACGATATGCTGCAGACTGTTGTGACTGCAGATATCCTGCAGGGGAAGCCGCCGCGTCTTGATCAGGTTTCCCGCCTTTATATTGAAGGAGATCCCAGCCGTGAGATCCCGGACCTATTCAGACACAATCCGCAAGGATATACGGAATTTACGGACGGCGAAGATCTTCATACCTATACCAAAATCATCAACGGGAAGCGTTATGTTTTGACGCGTCATCAAGGCAATTTTGAGATTTGGGAGAGACATCTTTTTCGAATCGGCGTAGTCGGATTCCTGCTTCTTATTGCGATTTGCTCTTTTGTGGGTTGGTATTTGGGCCGCAAGCTGCTGTCTCCTTTAGGACAGCTGACTAAGGAAGCGGTAAGAGCCGAGGGGTTGATTCAGAACGGCAAAATCTACACGGAAGAAATCTTTAAAGGGCACTGGCCGGAAAACGAAATCGGAGAATTGGAACGCTCTTTTAAAGTGTTGGTTTCCAAACTCAAAGTCCTCGCGATGAAGGAAAGAGCGTTTTCCACCGAGGTCAGTCACGAGGTTCGTACTCCTCTGACGGTGATCGATACGAGTCTCGAACTTCTCAATGAACAGGTTCAAGGCAACGACCGTCAAAAAACATTAATTCGTCGTGCACAGAATGCCTCTTCTCGAATCAAAGGGATGGCGGAAGTTTTCTTAAATATCGGACGCGCTCGAACAGGTCAGAACAACGCGCTTTGCTCAATGCCCGAACTCATTGCCGGCTTGAAAGAGTCGTGGAAACAAAAAGCCGAAAACAAAGGGTTGAAGCTTTCTATCGAAATGAAGAACATGCCCAAGCAGACATTTAACGAAGTACTTGGCGCAACGATCTTCGATAACCTCGTCTTCAATGCTATTCACTACACGGACAAGGGTTCGGTGACCGTCATCGTTGATGAAGATCAAGCCATCATTCGTGATACAGGGATCGGAATAAAAGAAGAAGATAGAGAAAAGGTTTTTGACCGCGGTTTTAGGGCCGGTCAAGGCGGTCGCGGCCATTATCAGGGATTCGGGTTGGGACTGGCGATTTCAAAGCGTGCAGCCGAGGCATTAGGCTGGAGCATTTCGCTCAAATCCGAAGTCGGTAAAGGCACCGACTTCGTGATTCGTTTCAAACCGGAGTCAGTTGACGAGGTTAACAGCAATCAATAGGAAGGGTAGGACGAAGATCATGGCAACAGTGCTTGCGCCGATGGCTTCAGAGGCAAATTCTTCGTCCCCGCCGTAGGCTTTAGAGAGCACGGCAATGACGGAAGAAACCGGCAGCGCGGAAGCCAAGATGAAGCACTTCCGCATGAGCGGGTCCATGTCTAAAGACATTGTGCACAAATACATCGTAATCGGGCGAATGACGTAGCAGGAGAGGAGAATCAGCCAGACTTCTCTCGGGAGTTTTTTGAGTTTCTCACAACCAATTTGCCAAACCGTAATTCCGACAAAGACCAATGCCAGCGGTGTCGCTAATTGACCGATTGTATGCGTTGACTGAGCGATGAACTTGGGGACGGGAATCGACAGGAGGACAACGATCAAACCGATAAGGAAGCCCATCAAAGGCGGCGAGAGCAGCATCTTGAGTCCGCGGATGGAAAAAATTTTAGGTTCTTCTGTCATTCCACGGCGGGCACCGTCTAGCTGAATGTTAAAGATGCCGACGGTCCAAATGAAGACGCAGTTGGCAAAGAAGTAGACGAGCAAATAAGGAATGCCGTCCGAGCCGTACATTGTCTGTACCAAGGGGACGCCGACGAACAAAACGGTCGCGCCGGTAAACGCGGCAATGAATGTTCCTTTCATGTGAGGCCGAACCCAACCGAGCTTAATGAAGAGGATGGAGATCAAGAAATTCAGGCCAACGGTAAGGAACGGAAGCCCTGCAAACTTCAATAAGTTATAAAGTTCACCGTGTGAAAACTTAGAAATGACGGAATAAAACAGAAAGCACGGCAGAGCGGCGTTGACGAGTTTAGACACAATGCCGCGGTGCGATGGCGCATCGAACCAGCCCTTGCGTGCGAGAAATACACCGAAGCCGATCACGATGAGTAAAACGCAGACCGCGGATAGTGAATGAAGTATTGTGGCGGCTAACATTATTTTTCCTTGGAATTTGCCAATAGTTTAGTCCTGCAATCATCGTCAATCGAAGATAAAAAGACTCGAAAACTAAAGCAAAAACCGCCTTAGAAAAGGCGGTCGGAAGTACGTGTGAACATGTTCACACAGGGCAATTACAGGGCTTCTACAAACTTTAAAGCGGCGGTGACAGAGGCGAAGAATGCCTTGATACCGGAGTTTTGTGTCTTGCTGTCGATATTCTGTTCTGCAGTCGGCCACCAGGCAAGGATTTCGTTTTTAACGAACTGCTGGGCTTCTTCGATTTTGTCTTCGGCTAAAAGATGGCCGAGGAAAGCAAGCTCGACGGCGATGTGGTCATCAGGCAGGTTGGAAGTGTTTTGAAGGCCTTTGCTGAGATACGTTTTAAAAGCTTCGTGGGTGTTCTTTCCGGTCACGGTAATCAAACCGCCGGCCCAGAAAGAATGTGTCATTCCGATCGTCGTGTCACCGACACCGTAAAAGAGTTTAGCCGCATCACGGTCAAAGTCTTCATTAAAAGCGACGTTGCCGAAGCGAGAGCCGTTAAATCCGACTTCATCGGCTATGCTGTTAAAAGCTTCTGCAGCCTTGGGGTAGACGGAAGTTTTATTCTCATGCGGGTCGAGAATAATTTCACTTAAGACGGTGATGATTTTAGCTAATGCTTCTGAGCATTCTTCTCGAGTGATTTCTTGGTAATTCATATTTATCCTTTGGGACTGCGGACAAAAACTGCGCAGAATTTTTTCATTGCAAGGAACTGTATCAGTTAAGTGATCGCAGGGCGAGCTTTTTAATTCGGACTTAGGGAAAACTGAGAGACAAGCAGGTGACGACTCCCGAAAATTAGTCTTATCGAAAATAAGGACGGCAGTCTTCAAACCTAAAGTTGGAAAATCCATCGAGTCGGGTTGTTATTTTCGAGGCACGAGCCATTTTCCTGTTTTGGAAAAGTTGAGACAAAAAAAGGCGGGTCCCGGACCCGCTCCAAAAATACCCTAAGAGACACGAAGCGGTGCCGCACGCTTCCGGCACCGCAATTCAAACTCAGGCTTTAACTTTCATAGCCCCAAAGTCCGTAATGGAAGAAATCAAGCGGATCTTCGGAGAAGTGCCGGCATCCTTATTGATGATCTGGGCCTTAGCAATCAAGGCTTTCTGAGCATCAGTCGGGTTGTCGTAGTCTACTAACTGCAAAGCCTTAGTCGAGCAGACTTCAACGCAGGCAGGCAAGCGTCCTTGGGAAGTACGATGCGTGCACAGAGTGCAGTGCTCGGCTTTTCCGGGGATACGCGTTGTCCAAGCTGTCGGGCTGGCGCTTCTTCCTCCGAGCGGTTTGAGGTCTCCGTAGTAGGACTGTTTGTTCGGATCGGAGAATTTAGGCGCACCGTACGGACAGGCAGCTAAGCAGCCTTTGCAGCCGATGCATTTCTTCTGGTCGATCAGAACTTCACCGTGCGGTCCGAAGTAAACGGCTTTTACCGGGCAGACCTTCATGCAGGCGGGATTTTCGCAGTGCATACAGGAAACGCGGAAGTATTCGATGACTTCTTCAGCCGGATGCTCAAGTCTTTCCAGATGGTTCCACTTCACACCGGGCGCAACTTGGTTTTCTTCTTTACAAGCGACGAAGCAGGCGTGGCAGCCGACGCAGTCGTCAGCATTAACAATGATTCCATATTTGCTCATGACGATCTCCTTAGGCTTTCTTTTCAATACGGACGGGATTTTCGAAGTAGCTCGGATAACCGGACAACGGATCGCGATTGCCGCGGTTCATGAGTTTCTGGGTATTCTGGTTGTCGAGCCAGCCGTATTGAGCGTCAATCGTGCCGACAGGAACAATCAGAGAAACCACTGCTTTGGCTTCTACTGGTCCGCCGTAGGGAGATGTAATAAGGATGGTATCGCCTTCCTTAATACCTCTGGCCTCAGCATCCCTCGGGTTGATGTTGACGTGCAGGCAGTCTTCGATTTCCATCAGATAGGGCTGGTCCGTACGGGTCTTGCTGTGTGTGATGTACGGTTTGCGAGAACCGTTCATGAGGCGAAGATCAAATTCTTTGCTGAGCTCGGTCATCGGTTTGTATTCCGGGAGGCCGGGGTAGCCGAATTTAGCCGCACGATCAGAGAAGAAGTCCAGCTTGCCGGAAAGCGTGTTGAAGCCGGGTTTTCCGTCCGGACGCAGTCTTCCGTCTTCGTACTTCTTGAAGCCGGGTTTGGGAGCCGGGATACGGCTGATCTGAGGCAGCGCGTCTCTGAACTTGACCAGGTCGCCGCCTTCGTACTGATGAAGGATGAAGTCGAGGGCCTTTTCGGGATCACCGTCAAAGAAGTGTTCAGGTTTATCGATAATGCAACCGAGTTCCAGCGCAATACGCCAGTCTTCTTTAGCTTCTCCAAGCGGTTTGATCGGTTTCCGAACGGCAATGTTCGGGCCGTACCAGCCGAAAGGAGCATGGCGTTCATAGTTCATCGCAGCAGGCAGAATAATGTCCATGTTGCGGTGGCTGTCTTTGCGATGGAAGTAATCTGTTGCGAAAGCAAAATCTAACTTCGAGAGAGCGTCGTTATAGACATCAGGCTGCGGCCAGATGTTGACGTTAAAGCCCCAGCCGCAGAAGACTTTGACCTTGCCGTCGCGAACCCATTCAGGCAGATTGTTCGGGCTAGTCTGATCCTGCAGGTCATGCCAAAGCGGAAGTTCCTCTTTATCTAAGCGGCGAGCTTTCACTTCAGGGGAGTTCCACCATTTCTTGTCGGCCATAGCAGGATGCAGACCGAAGGCGGCCATGGACAAGCCTTTGGGAGGCTGACCGAAGGGAACGCCGCCGGGGATGTCGATGTAACCCATCAGGATTGGCAGCAGGAGCAGACCGCGAGTGTTGTTCACGCCGTTGGAGTTGTGAGACAGAGACTGAGTCGTCAGAGTGAAGGAGCCCGGACCCTGAGCCCAGAGGCGAGCGGCTGCGACAACTTTGTCGGCAGGTACACCGGTGATTTCCTGAGTCTTTTCAGGAGTGAACTGGTCAACGTACTTGGCGTATTCTTCGAAACCGTGTGTCCACTGATCAATGAAAGGCCTATTAATAAGGTTTTCTTTGATCAGGACGCGGGCGATGCCGGCAGCTAAGGCGGCGTCCGTACCGATCGCCGGAGCCAAATGGATATCTGCGATTTCTGCGGCTTTGGTTCTTCTGGTATCAACCGTGATGATCTTGCAGCCGCGTGCTTTTGCGGCCTTAATGGCTTCCCACCAACCCAGGGGCTGAGCCCAAACGTTGGTAGCCATAATCATGTAGACCTTGGTGTCTTTCGTCGGTGTGGAACCGTTGTTCGGCTGTCCGAAGTTGAGCTGTTCAGCCATCATGCAGCCGGAGCGGCAAGCGGCAGAGGATTCCGTGGCCCAAGTGGGAGAGTCGAAATAACGAGCCAAACGATAAATAGAGGGTCTCGGTTCTTTCGGGTCGCCTGCATAGAACATGACGGATTCGGGACCGTATTTCTTTTTGGCGGCGAGCATGTTGGCAGCGATGGTCTTGTAAGCCTCATCCCAGGTAATACGAACCCAGCCCGGATCTTCTGCGCCTTTGGGGGCCGTACGCTTCATCGGATAAAGCAGACGATTCGGGTTATACAAGCGCTGCAGAGTGCTCATGCCTTTAGAGCAGAGCCAGTGACGCGGATTTTCTTTCCAGTTCTGAATACTGATGATGTTATTGCCCTGTGCCTGGAACTGAATTCCGCAGGAAGGTACATGGTTGCAGGAATCGCAAATGGCAAAGCCCGTCCATTCCTGAGGCTGGGGATTTGCAGCCTGTGCAAGAACGGAAGTGGCCGGAGAGACGGCCGGAAGAGCGGAGATTGCCTTGAGAATTTGCCTTCTTGAGAGTTTTTGCATAATTGTTTCTCCTTGGTCAACATTGGGGTGCTTCTGAGTGAAATTTTGGAGTGATTTTTACACTTTGAAAAGAGGAGTTTTCCTGTCATATTTGATTAAAATTGACAGAAATCCTCATCAAAATTGATAACGATATGGCCCAAGACCGTCCAAACAGTGAATTGCTTAGATTTCTCGCTGAGTTTTACGATTCTCGCAACCTTATTTCTACGGCTAATCGCCTAGGAAAGGGCTCTGCGACATGTTTTCGCCTATTAGCCCAGGCCCGTGAAATTTTCGAAGATCCGTTGTTTGTAAAGAGCGGACGTGCAATGATGCCGACACCCAAGATGGACTCCTTGATTGGCGAAATCCAATCTATTTTGATGCGCATTGATCGTCTTCCGAGTCCAAAAGTTTTTTCTCCTAAGGAGTTAACGCAAGATTTCCGTATCGGCTGTATCGATAATGCGGCACTTAGATTTATTGTTCCTTCGTTAGCGAATTTGTATGCCCAGGCCCCGAATATTCGCCTTTCTATAATTTCACTTCATGAGCATTTTCAGTGGGCGCTGGAGAAGGGCAACATTGATATCGTCATTTATGCCCCGCCCAACCTCAAGCTAAGGGAATTAGGAAAGAAATTTCACTACGAAACGCTGTACAACACAGACCATGTGTATGTCGTCAGGAACACGCATCCCTTGGCAATAAAACTTAGAGAAGGCAAACAGCTTAAAAGATCGGATCTAAAAAATTATCGTTTTATTGCCGTGAAGTACGGATACTCAGAAGGCAAGATCACTACGGACTCCTCAGGTTTTGAGGAAGGGAGCAATATCGCCATTGATACTCCTTATCTTTTAACGGTTCCGCACATGCTCACACAGTGCGATCTTATCGGGCGCCTGCCGGAATCATCTGTGAAAGAACTTATCGGCAATTTGCCGCTGACCATTCTTCCAAAGAATTTGGTTGCTGATCCGGCTTGGACACCGGTGTTTTTGTGGCATGACCGCACGCATTTTGATCCAGCGCATCAGTGGTTCCGATCGGTATTACTGCGCAGTCTCGAAGAAAAAAGGGCAAAGAAACGGCAGGAAAGCAAAAAGTCGTCTAACCTCTTTGGTGAACAGGATGCTGCAGAAGGCTGGCTGGAAGCCTATTGATGGTTTGTTCCGAAACCGTAGTTTTCTTGAAAACCTTCAGGAAAAAGCCTCAATAAGGCGTCTTGCAGATTAGATACGGCACCGAGATCGAATCAGTCAAAGGAAGGAACATAGGCAAACAACACAGCAATCAACAAGACCGGCAGCATGTTGGCCACCTCAAATTTCTTTCCAAAAACCAAATTAATACCAACGCAAAAGATCAGCATTGATCCGGTCATGGAAAGATACTCAAGAGCCTTTGTGGTCAAAATAGGTTCGATGAACACTGCAAGGAGCGTAATACTTCCCTGGAAAAGTCCCACGGGAATTGCAGAAAAAGCGCATCCGATACCTAACGATGCAGTCAGTATGAAGATTATGACAAAGTCCAAAATGGATTTAGCAGCGAGAATAGATACATCGTTGTGGATACCGTCTTGCACCGCTCCTACTACGGCCATGGCTCCAATACATACAGTTAACGAAGAAACAACAAAGGCGGTGACGAAGTTGTTGTCATTATTTCTGTGAGCTCTGTTTTTCAGGAATTCTCCAAATTTTTCAATTTTTCCTTCCAGATCAAATACCGTCCCGAGAAGCGTCCCGACGGCATAGCTCAGAACCACAACTAAGACGCCGGAAGTGAAAATTACGCCGTCCTTAATTCTGAACATCTGCTCTAAGCTGCCTGCGATCCCAATGAAAATAACGCACAGCCCGCACGCGGAGATTAAGGCCTTTTGATGGTTTTCAGCCAAACGGTTTCCGAAAATAATGCCTAGTATGCCGCCGATGGTAATAGCGAATACGTTTATCAGAGTGCCTAGTCCAGCCATTTGATTATCGAGGGAATGAGGATTTTTGTGATTCTTTATTCGAGCGCAGTATAAGCTTCGCCGTCCGAGTTTTTAGAGGATAAGGTTAATGCTTTTTTAGGCTGCTGGTGAAGTTCTCATGAAATGAAAAGCTCGAACGGAGAACGCATTGTCGAAAACGACAGGTGAATTTTGCCCCATGGTTACATCTGCAAAAGCTAACCTTATGTAAAATCGAAACTTTTCACAAGAATAATTACTTTTGAGTCCAAGGTGAATCAGTCATTACGTTTTGATAAGAAGGATCGAGATCTGCTCGTCAAAATTAACGAGGTCATCGATTCCGGGAATGTGTCTTCTGCCGAGCAGGAGACTTTTAGAACCTCTCTGCATCCGCACGGCATTCAAAACATGGTCAGCACCCATGAAGAACGAATGGCGATGGCTGAAGTCAACCTTTTGCAGCGATTAAACGACGGAACGGGCGTCGAGGCAAGACTTTCTGCCCTTAAGACGCTCCATGAAGAAGTGCTGTACAGTGCGCAAACGCCATTCCGTTTTAATACTTCACGAGTGCTGATTCAGCTCATGAAGGAGATTGTTCGCGCACGCGGCAATGAAGAAGAGCAGCTCCGTCTGATTCACGATTTCCAGAAAGTGGCGGCCGGCAATCCACGCATTGTGCGTGCTTTCCTTTCTAAATTCTTCCTGCTGGAGATGCCGGAAGAGTGGAATCAGAAAACGATGGACGATCATGTCCACGATGCAAACACCATGGGCCGTAAGAATTCGACCTATTTGGTGATGGACGCGCGCGTTAAGGGTATTCGCCGTCTGACGGTGGTTTACTACAATTTTGTTGACTCCAAGGTGGTCTACGAACTTTATGAAGCTGCCCATATCATGGGCATTTCAGTTCGTTTGGGCATTAAATTCAAAGCCCGCTTCCACGACCGTTACGTCGAATTTCTTTGGACGCCGAAGGGCTTTACGGATACGAAGTCGGTCTTGGACTTTTTAAAAGAGCCCGAAACCGAAGCGTTAATGCAGGAAGGACGTGCAGTCGAAGACTGGGCCAGAGAAGAGGTTCTGCAGACCTTAGAAGCCTTTAATGCCAAGCATGCCGCCGAGATCTCCAAGGAATGGGGCATTGAGGTTCCCCTTCTGTCAGAAAAAGAATTTGATGACTACGTCGGCATGGGGCAAACCACGCTGATTCGCCTTTCTGAATTTGTGCATTCCCAGCTGCTTCCGCTTGTCGAGGCAGAAGCTGAAAAGGTCAAGCAGGAGCTCTTGTGCGCTTCTGCTGAAGATCAGGGAGTTCTTCAGGAGCGACTGAAAAAACTGGATGAGTTAACTTCTGTGGTGCTCTACCAGCGCTGGCTTCGTCCGTCTCGTAATCCTGAAATTCCCTCGCTCTCTGAACCGGCGGATGATGGCCGTCCGAATCTTCTGAAGATCGACGTTCAGGGACTGCTTTCTCGTCTAATGCATATCCGTCCGTCGTCCCGCATTACGCTCCTGACAGGTAAGCTGACAGATGCGGATGTCCTGGAACTTCTTTGGCTCGGGGAGGGGCGGATCTCACATCTTGAAATCCTGAACATGAAGGAGCGCGAGCTCGGACGCGTAAAACATGTGAACGAAATCAACCAGCTTCAGCAGGCGATTAATCGACACAATGCGATTGAGCTTAAAAGAATCATTCAGGATATGCGTCAGCGTCCGGAGATTGCGCAAAATCCGGAACGCAGTGCACTCTTTAATGAGTTCCTTGAGAACATTCCGCGCATCATGAGTTTTTACGCCAACCAGCCGCTCGGCAGCCGGTTTGGATCCGACTCTACAACCATCTTAGGAACGCGATTCGGTATGGGCTTCGCGGTACCGGATACTCTTCCGCGCGGCGCACAGAAGATGATTGAGAAAGAAAGCGATGAATCTTTCCAAATTCCTCTGCATGTTCCGGTTCAATGCATCGATGTCTACTCCGAACCTGAGGAAGTTTCTCCTTTTGTGAAGTGGGTTCGCAAGAACTTGGGCTTTACTAAGTTCGGAATGAAACATTCGAGAGAATGGGTTGCTACGTACGCCAATGCAGAAGTCACCACGAATAACTGCAACGTGGTTTCGCTCGGCGGCATCACTCGCGGCAATACCAACGGACTGGTTGCTGACGAAACTAAGCAAAAGAAAGAAAAGACCGGTTTCTCGTACACCAATACGACGATTCTGAATATTATCAAGGTCACGATTGGTTTCTTGCCGGCGTTCTTAACCTTTATGCTCACTCAGAATTGGTGGGTCCTGGCTTGGTTCGGCGCTTTGATTTGGTTCAGCATTACCGGTATCCGCAATATTATTCAGGCGGTTATTGCCGGAGGCGGCTTCCAAAAAGGCGCCCGTATCGATTGGAAGTCCTTGATTAACTGGTCCCGCGTTAGCGATTCCCTGATGTACACCGGTATGTCGGTTGTGCTGCTTGAGGGCTTTACCCGCAATGTTCTTTTAGGTCATATCCTCGGGATTACCGTGGATAAGGCGCCGTTGCTGGTGTTCTCGATCATCGCTTTGGCAAACGGCCTCTATATTTCCTCTCATAACATCTTCCGAGGATTTCCGAAGACCGCTGTTGTCGGAAACTTATTCCGAAGCATTTTGGCGATTCCGGTGGCGATGGTCTACAACGTAATTCTCGCGATGATTCTGCCGATCATTACCGGAATGCCCGCAGCGGCTATTCTGGTACCTGCGGCTGCGATCGTGTCGAAGTTCGCTTCCGATACGGTGGCCGGCGTCATCGAGAGCGTGGCCGATCGCCGCAACAACTACCGTCTCCGCACGTCCGACTTCCGTATGTCGACCAAGGCGCTTTTCAGCTGCTTTGAGCGCATGGAGCTGGCTTTCCCGAAGAAAGACATTCTCTCTTTAATGTCCCGTCCGGCAGATTTCATCCGCGTGATTTCCGAGCGCTCCAAGTCGATGGAAATCGAATGTATTGTGATTTCTTTGGATCTGATGTACATCTGGTACTACCAGCCTTGTGCGCAGCATGCGTTCCTGACGGAACTCAAGAGAATGTCAGCGGAAGAACGTCTGGTTTTTGTTCGCTTCCAGAAGTCGCTTACTGAGTACAAGGAAGTTTCAAGACTGTTCTTAAGCGGAATGCTCGGATCTAATTTCTCCAAGGCATTGGCTTTCTACTTGGATAACTACAAAGCCTACCTCGGTGCCATTGAAGACATTTGCCGAAAGATTGAGGATCGTTCTCCTGTAGAGCTTCAAGAGGTTCACGTGAAGAACAGTCCGCTCACTTCAGCTGTCGTATGGGTGAAGACTCAGGCTGCAGCACTCGGAAGGAAACTCCGAGGAAAAAAAGAGGAGTCTTTGGCGCAGGAAGCGGTGGAGAAGACCACGACTGAAAACGTCTAACCACAACTGAAGAAAAGTTGAATCGGCGCATCTGTTTTCGAATAGATGCGCCGATTTTTCGGCTGAGAATTCTTGTGTTTTTTTGCTGAAGATCCGGTCAAGAGCAATAAATCGAATTCAGCTTTCGACTTTGATGTTTAATAATATTTCACATCAATGTTTAATAATATTGAATATGCATGTTGAATTATATTAGACGTTTACGGTATTACCCCGTCTCCACTGAGACCGTGCAAAGGAAGGAGCTAGGCCTTTAAAATTGAAATTAGCGATCGGATTCGGCTGGTTAGCAAATGGCAAGCAACGTCTTACTAAATTTATCTTTGGGAACATCGAGCTTCCGTGGTTTGCGCAAGGCGAATCAAATTTACGTTGATAAAACACGATTAATTTTCGATTTAGCGTCTCAGCGGCGCAAGTATTTGTTAGTGCGTCCAAGAGGATTTGGAAAATCACTTCTTATCTCTACTTTTGAGACGTTGTTCAAAAACGGATTGGAAGATTTTTGCGGCTTAGAGATTGAAAAACTCTGGAAAGGAGAAAGGACTTATTCTGTCGTAAAGTTCGATTTTTCCGAAATCAAGCCGATATTCGGGTTGAAAAAGTTTGAAAGGGATCTCAAAGACCGTTTGATTGATAATTTTTCCGGCCAAGGATTTTCCTACGATCCTAACTCGACATCTCTTTTTAGCCAGTTATCTAAGTGGCTAGGCGATCAACCGGCCAATTCCTTAGTCGTGTTGATAGACGAGTACGACGCTCCATTAACATCCTCTTTACACGACAGGATCCTGTTCAATGAAGTGAGAGGCTTGTTGTCTGAGTTCTATGCTCTTCTTAAAGCTAACGATGAAGCGATTCGATTCCTTTTTATTACGGGAATCACAAAGTTCAACAAGGCAAGTATTTTTTCTGAACTAAACAATATGGTGGATATTTCGCTGAATCCGCAGTTTGGTTCTTTGTTGGGGTACACGCACGAGGAGGTGGAGAACTATTTCGATAGTTATCTATCGAGAGCTTCCACGGCATTGAACTTGTCCAAGGAGGACCTTTTAACAAGGTTGACGAAGCAATACGATGGTTTCTGTTTTGAGGTCACGGCAAACCAGAAAGTTTTTTCTCCGTGGTCGTTGCTTAACTTTTTTGCAGCTCCGGGTCTCGGTTTTTGTGACTATTGGTTTGAAAGCGGCGGAAGGCCGTCGGTGCTTTTGGAGTACGTGAAGTCTCATACCATTCGAGATCCGAAGGAATATGGTCGTGAAAAGACAATTTCTTTGGCCTCTTTGTCAGGTTCATCGGATGTCGAAAGCTTATCTGATATAGGATTATTGACTCAGGAGGGTTATTTGACGATCAAAGCTGTTGAGTATGGGAACACCGTCTTTTTGGACTACCCTAATTTAGAAATTAAGAGGGCAATGGCGCAGCTGTATACCGAACTTCTTTTGAAGGGTAAAGTGGCCGGCCAAGTAGGAGCCGGCGATATTGTCCGGGTCCTTAATAACGATGATCCGGAAGAGGTATTTCATATTCTCAATCGGCTCTTTACTGCCATTGATTATCAAAACTACCCCGTGGTAGATGAGACCTCAGTGCGAGCTTTCATTCAAGTTTATTTGGCCGGAGCCGGCCTTGACCCGAAAGTCGAACGTCACAATGCACACGGAAGAAGTGACTTAGAGGTGAATGTGGGAACAAGACTGTGGGTCTTCGAGCTGAAAACAGCTCACGAAGGAAAAAGTGCAGAAGCTGCATTACAAGAAGCAATCGACCAACTTACGTCACGCAGATATGGGGAACAGGATGCGGTTGGAAAATTGGAAAGAGTTGCTCTTGTTTTCTCACTGACTGAAAGAAGGTTTGTTCGTTGGGCGACAGTTTCTGAAACTTGAGTCTCAGGATTTCCTCCAAGGGGTATTTAGTTTTTAGTCAAAAACCGCTAGAGTGTGGGTCATCATTATCCACTCGACCAAGAGGCCCAACATGATCGACAAGGCAACGAGAGAGAAGATTATTTCCTTAATTCGTCGGGAGGTTGTGCCTGCACTAGGCTGCACCGAACCCATCGCAGTGTCGCTGGCAGTAGCCAGAGCCACGGAGCTCTTAGGTATGCAGCCTGAAGAAATCAATCTTGGTCTTAGCGGCAATATTATTAAGAATGCTATGGGGGTAGGCATTCCGGGAACCGGAATGATCGGGTTGCCGATTGCAATCGCTCTTGGAAGTCTCATCGGAAAATCCGAATACGGTCTCGAGGTCCTCAAAGAAGTCTCTCCCGAAGCGGTCGAAAGAGGAAAGGCTTTCATTGATTCTGTACCCATCGAAATTAAGCACCTGCCGGATGCCCCTTCTAACTTGCATGTTGACGTTGAAGTTCGAGCTCAGGGTCACTCCGCTAGAGCTGTTATTTCGCGCGAACACACGCTCTTTGTTCTTCTGGAAAAAGACGGTGAGACAATTTTTGCGGAAGAAGAAGGCTCAGGAAATGGTGATGCTCAAGACGCAGATGCTGTGCGGCTAAATTTCAGAATGGTTTTTGATTTCTCCACAACGGCTCCTCTAGAAGAAATCCGATTCATGAAAGAAGCTCAGAGACTTAACGAAGAGGCAGCTGAGTTTGCATTAAAGGGTGATTACGGTCATTCCCTCGGGGCCATGATCCGGAATAACGGTATGAAGTACATGGGCGACTCTACTCTTGCGCATATGGTTGAATTTACTTCAGCCGCTTGTGATGCTCGTATGGGCGGCGCAACGGTTCCGGTAATGTCTAATTCCGGTAGCGGCAACCAAGGAATTACCGCGACTTTGCCGGTTGTTGTTTTCGCGAAAGATATGAACGCGAGCGAAGAGCAAATGATTCGTGCGCTGACGCTCAGCCACTTAACGAGTGTCTATATCAAGCAAAGTTTGGGACGACTTTCAGCTCTTTGCGGCTGCGTTGTGGCCTCTACCGGTGCATCCACTGCTATTACTTGGCTGATGGGCGGCGGATATGAGGACGCATGTGCCGCCGTCAAAAATATGGTGGCTAATTTGTCCGGAATGCTTTGCGACGGAGCAAAACCGGCCTGCTCTATGAAAATTTCTTCAGGTGTTTCAACTGCTCTGATGTCTGCGATGCTGGCTATGAACGGCCGGTGCGTATCTAGTATTGAAGGAATTGTCAGCGAAGATGTGGATCAGACGATTCACAATCTCACCTTAATCGGGAAGGAGGCGATGGTTGAGACGGATCGTCAGGTTCTCGAAATCATGACCCACAAATAAGAAGCCGGTCTGGAAGTATTAAAAATCTAAGAACATAGTCTGTTCCTTCCCTCGAGGAGCAGGACTATTCGAGCTAAAAACAAGTTCTTTCAACAGCCTTCAGTTTTCCTTCTTTTGCGCTGGAATATTAAGTTTGACGTCCGACAACATTGCTTGGGCGCCAACTTCATCAGCGTGACAATTGGAAAACAGACTATGAACTCGACTCAAAGTAGCGCCTTAGGTAGCATAACTTTTTGTGCTTATTACGAGAAGTGGTTACAAATTTATAAACAAGGTGCCGTAAAGGACGTAACTTACAATAAATACGTAATGACGTTGCGTTGGCTTCGGAGATTAATTCCTGATTTAGTGATTCAAGATTTGAATCGACTTAATTATCAGGACCTGTTGAATCGATACGCGGCTACGCACGAAAGACAAACAACGATGGATTTTCACCACCAACTCAAAGGAGCAATTCTCGACGCCGTCGATGATGGTTTAATTGACAGAGACCCTACTCGCAAGGCGATTATCAAAGGAAAAACGCCACGACCTAAGAAAGCGAAGTTTTTAAACCAGTTTGAACTACATAAGTTACTTTCGGCTCTTAATATTTCCGGGCCATTGAATTGGGACTGGTTTATTCTTCTCGTGGCCAAGACCGGGATGCGTTTTTCTGAGGCCTTGGCTCTTACGCCGAACGACTTTGATTTTTCTAGGCAGACTGTAACGGTGAACAAAACATGGGATTACAAGTCAGGGAAGGGTTTTCTGCCGACAAAAAATAAATCTTCGGTCAGAAAGATTCAAATAGATTGGCAAATAGCGATTCAATTTGCAGCCCTTATCAGAGAGCTTCCTAAAGAAGATCCCATTTTTGTTAGAACAGCAGTTTTTAATTCAACTATTAACAGCCGCCTTCGAAAATTATGCCTTGAGGCTAAGATTCCAGTAATTTCGGTTCATGGGCTAAGGCATACACACGCATCGCTCCTCCTATTTGCAGGAGTTTCAATTGCGAGCGTTGCTAGGAGGCTCGGACACGCAAGTATGAACACGACTCAAAAAACATACTTGCACATCATCCAAGAGCTGGAAAACAAAGATGTTGATCTTGTGATGAGATCTTTATCGGGACTGACCTAAAAGTTACTCACGCTGATGAAGAGTAATAATGCCGTCGAGTTGGTTAAAAAAATCGCCAATTTTCGTTTGCTCTAATTGACTCGGGACGGGGACAATTAAATTCTTAACAATTTCTCCGGACAGATTCCCCTGTCCTCCTTGGAGAAAGGTGGCCGTAATCCTATCTTTCTCTTTTCTTAACCAGAAAGATAAAAAAGCATTTGAGTAGCCCTCCTTCGTAGATATTGCCAGTATGGCTTGATTTATAGCGCCATCAATCTTAGAAAGGGATACTTCTCCACTTGTTGCCCCGTATAGAGCGTAAAGTATCTGCCCTTTGTGAACGCTTTTTGCTGAAGATTTGTTTAGCCCTTCTTCTGTTATGAAAAGTTCTGTTCTCTCTCCGCTGATCTCACCAGATCGTATAAAAGGGATGGTTCCATTGTAATAATTTTTATTTGAAACTGTTGGGGTCCCCCCTGAATACGATAAGGTGAAATCTTTTAACTTACGCTGTTCCCAAGTGTGTCTTTAAAAGTTGTTAAATGGTTACAGAATAAGCTTACCCTCCTGACTTTGGCACGTACCTTGCTAATCTAAAAGGCTTCCAAAACGGGGTAATTTAATTAAAAAATATATTTATTAGTTCTTAATTTCGTAATTGCGGAAGTAAGTGCTAATCTCGTAGCTCAGTTGGTTAATGAAAAAGTTAAGATTGGCTATAAAAATATGTCTTCACTCACTCAAGAACAGCTAAATAAAAGTCTGTGGGCAGGTGCCGACGACATGAGGAAAAGTATGTCGGCGGATGATTACAAGGACTACCTTCTAGGATTGGTTTTCTTTAAAAATCTTTCTGACGAAATTCTCTATGAAGTTGTTGATCTGGTAGAGAACAGAAAACCAGAGAGCTTGGAAGAAGCTCAAAAAATTTTTGAGCGTTATTACCTCTCTGAAGATAAAGATTTATTAGAAGAAGAAATAAGAAAAAAATTTGGTTGCTTCATTAAACCGGAATCAACCTTTTCTCATTTAGCCAAAGAAGTTGCAGATCGAACGTTTATGCTTTCGTCGTTGTCTCAAATTTTTAGAGACATTGAACAGAGTCAGGGCCTCTTTTATGAAGGTTTATTTGAGGATTTTGACATCAATTCCAAAAAGCTTGGGAAAACAGCTGCAGAGGCTAATAAACTCATCTCTTCAGTCATTATTCAATTGGCCGATATTGATTTCCACTCATATGGGCATGATGCGCTGGGAGATGCATATGAATATCTAATCTCAAAATTTGCATCTGAATCAGGAAAAAAAGCAGGAGAGTTTTACACCCCTAGGGCGGTTTCACGTTTGTTGGCTAGAATCGTCACAGATGGCCAAGAACATAAAAATGCTTTCTCGGTCTATGACCCAACCATGGGTTCAGGGTCTTTATTGTTACAAGTTAAAAATTTTATTGTCGACTCGCCGACTCTTAACCTAACAAATAAGATCCAATATTTTGGACAGGAAATAAAAAATCAAACTTATAACCTCGCAAGGATGAATATGATCCTTCATGGGGTTTCATCAGCTCAACAACACCTTCGATTCGGCGATACGTTGGGTGTGGATTGGCCTTCTGATGAGCCAACTACTTTTGATGCTGTTGTTATGAATCCGCCTTACTCGCAAAAATATGATGCGAGCGAAGGTCTTCTCATGGATCCTCGATTTGCATCATTTGGCAAGCTCCCTCCCAAAAGTAAAGCCGATTATGCTTTCTTACTTCACGGTTTCTATCACTTAAAAGACTCTGGAACGATGGCAATTGTTTTGCCTCATGGGGTTCTTTTCCGAGGCTCCTCCGAAGAAGCGATTCGGAAAAAACTACTTGAGGAAGGGAAAATCTACGCGGTGATAGGTCTTCCGGCTGGTATTTTTTATTCAACCCCAATCCCAACCTGCATTTTGGTCTTGAAAAAGAATCACACATCGCGAGATGTTCTTTTCATAGATGCTTCTAAGGAATTTAAAAAAGAAGGTCCAAGAAATTTTCTTCTTGATGAGCATTTGAATAAGATTTTTGATGCCTACAAAGAACGCAAATCAATAGAAAAATTCTCTTATCTTGCAAGCTTAGAAGAAATTCAAGCACAGGGATTTAATTTAAATATTCCCCGCTATGTTGACACCTCAGAAGAGGAAGAGGAAATCAACTTGGAGGGCGTTTTTACAGAACTTTTGAGCCTAGAAACAGAAGAAAAGCAATTGAAGTCAGAACTTAACGAATATTTCCAGCAACTTGGGCTTAATTATGAAATTTAAAGGTGAAAAATGGGAAAAAAAGAAAAAGCCCCCTGCCTTCGTTTTAAAGACACGAACGGAAAAGACTATCCCGCTTGGGAACAGCGTAAGTTTTACGATTGTTTCAAGCTCCTGAGAAATAATTCGTTGGCTCGGGCGGAGTTAGCCAAAATTGGGAAAATAAGAAACATCCATTATGGGGATGTCTTGATCAACTACCCCGAGGTTTTAAATATTTCAACAGCAACTGTCCCCTTTATTGCTGAAAGTAGGGTTAATAGTATCTCTAAAGACAGTTACTTAGAAAATGGCGACATTGTGATTGCTGATACGGCAGAGGATGAGAGTGTCGGAAAGACCACTGAAATTCAAGGAATTACTGACCATAAAATTGTATCTGGCCTTCATACAATTCCGTGCAGGCCGCTAGTCAACTTCTCTCCTAATTTTCTTGGATTTTTACTGAACTCTCCGAGTTACCACGATCAACTCAAGCCGCTTATTCAAGGGATTAAGGTGTCGTCCATTTCCAAGAAGGCGCTAGGTGAAACTAGAGTTTGTTTCGCAAAAGACTTAGACGAGCAGGCACAAATTGGAGGCTTTTTCAATGGATTGGAGATGCTCATTACTCTTCATCAGCGTAAGTTAGAGACACTAAAAAAATTAAAAAGAACATTGCTTCAAAAAATGTTTCCGAAAAAAGGTCAGTTAAAACCGGAGCTCCGATTTCCTGGATTTACGAATGATTGGGAACAGCGTAAGTTGGGAGAGTTAGCAGCCACTTTTGGTTATGGATTGAATGCAGCTGCCAAGAGTTTTGATGGGAGACACAAATACATAAGAATCACGGACATTGACGAAAGCACTAGAAGGTTCTTGTGTAGCTCTCTAACATCCCCAGATATTGACTTTGAAGAGGCCGCTCCGTACAGACTAGCAGAGGGGGACGTACTGTTTGCTAGGACGGGAGCAAGTGTTGGAAAATCCTACAGATACGTTAGAACAGACGGGGATGTTTACTTCGCCGGGTTCCTTATCAGATTTCGATTTAAAGATAAAGAAGCAGCGGAATTCGTTTTTCAAAATTCCCTAACTGCTAAGTTTCAGAACTTTATAAAGACTTCATCTCAGCGATCTGGACAGCCTGGAATAAATGCTCAGCAGTTTTCTGGTTATCAAATTGCAGTACCTAATTCCGAAGAACGAGAAAGGATTGGGAGTTTTTTCTCTCGGCTAGATACTGCCATTACTCTTCATCAACGTAAGTTGGAAACTTACAAAAAATTTAAGAAAAGTTTGCTCCAAAAAATGTTTATTTAGGAGGGAAAAATGTCCGAACTTGAGTCAAACATTGAGAAAAGCTTAATAGATCAACTTACATTGGGGGTATCTCAATGGACATACAGGCCTGACATAAAAAATACAGAACAGCTATGGGCAAATTTTCGGACCAAATTAAATCAAAACAACATAGGAGTTTTGAAAGGTCAGGAAATTACTGACCTTGAGATGGAGCAGATCAAGGCTTATATGGCTGAGCAAGGTGCCAGTACATACAAGGCCGCCCTGTGGCTTGCAGGAGAACACGGAATAGCTCAAATTCCGTTAGTTCGTGAAGATGCATCCCTGGGTACGGTTTCGCTGATGGCGCTTAATAATCGAGAGGTTGCAGGCGGACACTCTTCTTATGAAGTAATCAACCAATTTTCCCCTTCTGACGCCGACAGAGATAGAAGATTCGATGTATCACTACTCGTCAATGGCATCCCTCTTGTCCACATCGAGCTAAAGAATCAAGATCATCCCTACATGGATGCCTTTAGACAGATACAAAAATATTGCCGGGAAGGTCAGTTTCGCGGGCTATTTAGTTTCGTACAGATGTTTGTAGTTTCAAATGGGACGGACACTAAATATATCGCCTCTAACATCAATGGAGAAATGGGTGAGAAATTTCTGACAAGTTGGGTCGATGAGGAAAACAAAAGAGTAAATGGCTACTTGGATTTTGCCAAAGCAGCCCTCAATGTTCCGATGGCGCACCTAATGGTCGGTAAATATTCCGTTATCGATGAGGCAAACAGACGGCAAATCTTACTGCGTCCTTATCAGATCCATGCCATCACTAAAGTGAGAGAAGCTTCGAGAAAAAATAATTCGGGTCACGTTTGGCATACGACCGGTTCGGGGAAGACGCTGACTTCTTACACGGTAACGAAGAATCTTCTCGACATTCCGTCAATTGATAAAACGATCTTTTTAATCGACAGAAAAGACCTCGACAAGCAGACTTCCGATGATTTTCGCTCCTATGCTTATAACGACGATATAGACATCGACAAGACGGAAAACACAAGAGATCTCGAAAGAAAACTGTTAAGCAACACCAGGGTTGCTATCGTTACGACGATTCAAAAATTACAAAATATCATTCGAAAGTATTCGATCGATTCCCTGGATGCATCAGCTCTGAAGAAGAAAAATAACCTCAGGAATAAGAGAATAGCCTTTGTAGTTGATGAGTGTCATAGAACAGTTTCGCCGCAGACAAAAAAAGAGTTAGATGATTTTTTTGGCGAGCCGGGACGACCTAGTCTATGGTTTGGTTTTACAGGCACTCCAATCTTCGCTGAGAATAAAAGGGAGGCTCTTGGTAATCTTGCGCGTACAACTGAAGAATTATATGGTCCAGTTCTTCATAAGTACACGATTAAAGAAGCTATTCATGATGGCGCTGTTTTAGGCTTTCAAATTCAATCGATGGGTAAAGGTAAGGAGTCGCTTCAAGAAATAGCACTCCAAAATAACCTCGAGACTCAGGACAAACTTGCAGACATGTCTGAGACTGACCTTGAAAAATTAGTACTCAGGCGTTGCGAGGCTAGCAATCAGGATCTCTATAACAATCCGACTCATCGTGAGAAGGTCGTCGATTACATATTGAACAGAAGCTCTGGAAAGTTCAATATCAATGCAGGAGCAGGTAATACGTTCGAAGCCATGCTTACTTGCAGTTCAATTAAAGAAGCACAAGCCTATTACAAACTTTTTAAGGAATTTAAAAACAGGGGAAAAATCAAGGAAGTCATTCTTTCCAAACTTCCGGATTTTCCTAAAGTAGCAATCACGTATACGGTTGGTGAAAATGAGGATGGGGCGCAGGTAAATCAAAAGGAAATGGCGGAGGCCCTAAAAGACTATAAGGAAATGTTCCCTAAGGCTCCTGCAGATATTTCCGAGTTGAACGCTTACAACGCTGATCTAAATAAAAGGCTGGCTCGAAAAGAATCGAGATATAGAAGAAGGGAAGAACAGCTGGATCTAGTCATCGTTGTGGATCGGCTGTTAACAGGCTTCGATGCTCCCTGTCTTTCGACGATCTTTTTAGATCGGCCGCCCATGAAACCTCAGCATCTTATTCAAGCTTTTTCGAGGACAAATCGAATTTTCAATGCGACGAAAAGATACGGTCAGGTTGTAACGCTTCAATATCCTTTGGAATACTCAAAGAAGATTGATGAGGCTTTGTTGCTGTACTCTAACGGAGGAGCTTCCGAAGTTTCAGCCCCTGCGTGGAAAACCGTTAAGCATGACTTGAAGAAGGCGGCACAAGAGCTTAAAGCCTTAACAATATCCAGTGAAGACATTGATGAGGCATCTCCGGAGAGTTTTGAAAAAATTAAACTTTTCGTCAGAGCCTTCCAGAAAGTTGACAGACTACTTAGCAGCGCTCAGGTCTATGACGAATTTGAGGACGAAGAAGAACGTAATTCTTTGGGGATTACGGTTCAAAAGCTACAGTCGATGGCGGGGCTTTATCAAAACGCCCGCGAGAAAATCAAGAAAGAAGGAGGAGACGATCCCAATCCGCTCATGTTGGATCTTGATTACGAGTTAGAGGCTGTTAAGTCGTTCGAAGTTAACTATAACTACTTAATGAATCTCATCCAGACGTTTGTGCCAAACGAAAAATCAACAGAGAAGACAGAGATTGATCCTAAGGCTGACGCCAGGGTGAAGAAGTTCATCGAATTGTATAAGCGCAGCAATCCCGCGATTGGCGAGATCATAGAAAATTTTTGGGATGATTTAAAACAAGAGCCAAATAATTTTGCCGGCAAAGATGTCCTCGTGATTATGTACAGCCGAGTTCGAGAAATTCAAGACGTTGCACTTCAGATGTTTTCAGAAGAGTGGGCTGTTCCTATTGAGGAATTAAACGCCGTTAGGGATAGCTGGAACGGCGGTGAGGTACCGGAACTCAATGGTAACTACGATGAATACTCGGGCCGTCATGATGAGTCGAAACTGAGGTACAAGCATAATCTGCGCAAGGCTGCGAAAAAGTTATTCGTTAACACTCTTGCACCTCTACAACAATTCTGAGCTGGCAGATTTAGTTCAGGCAGTTGTTGCAAGTTTGATTGGATAAAACCGAGAAAATTGGGCGGACAAAGTCGATGATGAAAAAAGAAAAGGACGGAGTGGTTTATATATTGACGAACCCATCTTTTCCGGAATACGTAAAAATTGGGTACACCGCGAATGTTCAGGAGCGATTAAGAAGCCTTAATCGAAGTGAATGTATTCCTTTTGCTTTTAGAGTTTATGCTACTTATGAAGTCCCAGTGCGTTTAGGGGACAAGGTTCTGCATTCTTTAATAGACCGGTTAAATCCAGGCTTGAGGGCAATTGAAACTTTTGATGGGAAAACCAGAACAAAAGAGTTTTACGCTATGGCTCCTGAGGATGCCTACGCCCTATTAGAGAGTATCGCCACGATAAGCGGTACGAAAGACAAACTGAAGCGGTTTACTCCGGAAGGCCATGAAATTACAGATGAACAGGTGGCCGCAGAGGTTAGGGCCGAAGTTGAAGAACGGAGGACGCCTTTCTCTTTTCAAAAGTGTGGAATCGAAGCAGGCTCAAAAATAGTATTGGATGGTCATGAAGACGTCATAGCAATCGTAAAGGATGATCGTCAAATTGAATGCCAAGGTGAAATTGGTTCTTTATCAGGTCTTGCTAGGAAGTTACTTGGAACTTCTCACCCGCTGCAAGGGCCAAAATATTGGACGTACAACGGTAAGACTTTGGATAAGATCAGAGAAGAAAAGGAGGCTCTTGGGGCGTATAAATGAAAAATAGTGAGGCTAGGAACATTTATCTAACCTCACTCTAAGTTTTTCTGCTAAGAGACTACGGCTGACAACTCAGAGTCGTTAATCTCTCAAGCGCCAAGTAACTGAAGAAAGCTCCTGCCGGAATCAACACCTTGTCATTGAAGTCAAAATACGGGCTGTGCAGAGCTTCTTTATGTTTCCTATCTTTTACTCCGATAAAGAAGAAGCAGCCGGGCAGAACTTTCTGGTAAGAACTGAAGTCCTCACTGATCATGTAAGGCTCGGCAAGTTCAATAACGTTTTGAGCTCCGAAACAACGATCTGCCGCTTCCTTTGCATCTTTTGTGAGTTCGGGATCATTATTGACGGCAGAAACGCGGCGTTCATAGACAGTTTCTGCTTTGATGCCGTAGGCCGCGGCGATGCCTTGAGAGCGCCGTGTCAGCTCTTCCTCAATTGTGTCTCGAATGGATTCGTCAAAGGTTCGAACCGTGCCGATCATTTTTACAGAGTCGGAAATGATGTTGTAAGCGCGTGATCCTTCGGTATTAAAACTGCAAACAGAAACAACAGCGGATTTAAGCGGATCCAATGTGCGCGAAACTAAGCTCTGCAGAGCGTTATAAATTTCTGTGGCAACCGGCAGCGGGTCTTTGCCGAAATTCGGACGTGCACCGTGTGTCCCTACACCGACGACGCGAATGGAAAACAGATCGCAGGCCGCCATGGTCGGACCAGCTTTAAAAGCAATCGTTCCGACATCAAGGGAGGGTTCGTTGTGTGCGCCGTAAATCTCTTTAACGTCGTATTTTTGGAAGATACCAGAGTCGATGACGCTTTGTGCACCGGCGACATTTTCTTCGTCGGCCTGGAAGACGCAGAGAATGCGGCCGGGGAAGTCACGATGCTTGGCTAAATAGATGATTGCAGCAATCAGCCAAGTTTGATGGCCATCGTGCCCGCAAGAGTGGGCGCTGCCGTTTTGGGAAGCCCAAGCACACCCGGATTTTTCTTCAATCGGTAGGGCGTCGATATCGGCTCTCAGCGCAACGGTTGCACCGGGTCTGTTTCCCTCGATTAAGAGAAATCCGCTTCCCGGGGAAGTTTCGGTATCTAAACCAGGAATGCCGAACTCTTCAAGAGTGGATTTGATGCGGGCAAGAGTGTCTTGTGTGTTGAAACCGACTTCCGGATTTTCGTGGACGGTTTTGCGGAAGGAGATCAAACGAGATTCGTACTGTTGAAGCTCCTGACGAATGCTTTCAAGATCTATCGTGTTTTTCATTTCCAGCTAATTTAGCCAATCAAATAAATCGACATTCTCGGAAGGTAGGGGCCGATAGTCAAGAGCCGAAGAGCATTAGGATTAAGGACTAAGTACTGCATCATGAATATTTCGTCCTAAATACTGGGGCGGTGCAGTTTTTTTGCGAAGTTTGTCCCAAGAAAGTTTTTTCAGAAGAGGCTCGGTAAAGGAGCAGAAGGCTCGAAAGCAGACCGATTTTTCGACTAAAACTAATCGAAAATACTCATTCACTTGTTGTTACGAAAAAGAAATTCTTCGATTCTCAAAAGATAAAATCAAAATCGAAGAAAAACGTTGTTGCCCTGAGCCTGATGGGGACGAGCCTTTGCATTGGATCGTAGTCGGCTCACCCAAGAAGTTTTTCCTCCTTTATAATCTTTTGCTTGTGAGGAAATTAAAACAAACCTACAAATCTCAAATACAGGAGGGCGCCTAAGAGCGCACCAGAACAATGTTTACTTCGATGTATTGGTATCTTTTTATCTGCCTTTTATTCTTCGGAATAGGAGACTTCCTTGGCGTGGTGACCAAAGCCAAGGTCTCTGCAGTGTTCGTGAGCTTAATGCTCTTCTTAATCGCCTTTATGGCCGGCTGGATTCCTCCCGACGTTATTAAGAAGGCAGGCTTGGACCAAATTGCTAAATGGTCTGTGATTTTGCTCGTCTTCTCCATGGGTACGACAATCAATATGCGCGAACTGATCGCAGAATGGCGTACAGTGGTTACCGCTCTCTTGGCGATGGGCGTCATTATGCTCGGCGCATTTTTGATGATGCCGTTCATCGGATACGAAAACACCATGGTCAGCGTACCTATCGTGACCGGCGGTATCGTAGCCACTCAGATCATGACCAGCGGAGCTATGGAACATGGCTTTGCCCTGGCAGCTGCATTAGGTACGATTGTTTTCGCAGTGCAGAAGTTCATCGGTACTCCGTTAGCCAGCTACTTCGGTCTGAAAGAAGCTCGTTTCTTAATCGATGAATACCGCAAAACCGGTGTCGTACCTCAAGATACTTATGCGCCTAAAAAAGAACCGGCAGCGGGTCCTACATTCTTTGAGGGGCACAAGAAGTATTACGGCCAGTTCACTTGTTTAGCCATTACAGCGCTTTTCTCCTGGATCGCCTTTGTGATTGGCAAATGGACAGGCCTTTCCGCAACAATTTGGGCTTTGATTTTGGGAGCAGCTGTCGGAAGTACCGGTTATCTGCCTCGCAATATTCTGAAGCATGCCAATGCCGGCGGCTTACTGAACTGCGCTGTTTTCTGCGCCATCATTCCGTCGCTTGCCTCAATTAAGCCGGAAAATCTCCTGACCCTGTCTTACTCGATCTGCGTGATCTTCGCGATTTCGATCTTCTGCATCATCGTTTTCTTCAAATACCTTCCCTTGTGGAAGATCATCGGTTCCAAGAACGTTGCCGTCGGCGTCGCTGCCTGCCAGTTAATCGGTTTCCCGGCTACTTACTTGGTCGTTAATGAAATCATTAACGCCGTTGCCGAAACCGAGGAAGAAAAGAAGATTATTCATGAACGCTTAATGGCGAAGTACCTCGTTGCAGGCTTCGTGACCGTGACAACGTTCTCCGTGATCGTTGCCGGTATCTTCGTGAAGTTCATCTAATCCCGATTTCAAGGTTAGGAAATAAAACATGATTAAATTTGATCCTCAAAATTATCCCTATCCGTCCAAACGTAACGTGGTTTATGCCCGCAACGGCATGTGCAACGCAGGCAACCCGCATGCAGCTTCCGCCGGACTTCAGACACTTTTGAAGGGCGGCAATGCAGTTGACGCGGCTGTCGCAATGGCCAGCGCTATGCCGGTGGTTGAACCGACCGGCAACGGTTTAGGCGCCGACTGCTTCGTGATCCTTTGGTATGAAGGAAAAATGTACGGCCTGAACGCCTCAGGCCCGGCTCCTAAGTCTCTTTCTGTTGCTGCCTTAAAAGACAGAGGATTCGAAAAGATCCCTTCCTACGGTGTCGAACCTATTGATGTTCCGGGTGCGGTTGCCGGCTGGATGACGCTTCATGAACGATTCGGCAAACTTCCTTTGGAAGAAGTAATGGCTCCTGCCATTCGCTACGCCGAAGAAGGCTATCCGGTGACCCCGAATATTTCCCGTCTCTGGCAGGAAGCTTTCGAAAACTATTCCAAATATCGTGATCGTCCGGAATTCCAGGGCTGGTTCGATACATTCGCTCCCAACAACACTTGGCTCAAACCCGGCGAGATGTTCCGCTGCCCGGATATGGCTAAGACATTGAAAGAAATCGCTGCTACCAAGGGCGAATCTTTCTATCGCGGTGCCATTGCTGAAAAGATTGATGCCTTTTTCAAGAAGCACAACGGCTTCTTAACCAAGGAAGACTTAGCTGCATTTAAACCCGAATGGGTAGATCCGATTAGCGTGAACTACCACGGTGTGGATGTTTGGGAGCTGCCGCCTAACGGGCACGGTATTACTGTGCTGATGGCTCTGCAGATTCTCAAAGATATGAAGCTTGGTGAAAGGGATTGCGTCGACACAATGCACAAGCAGATCGAGGCCATGAAACTCGCCATGGTGGATACGGCTCAATACGTTGCAGAGCCTTCCTACATGAAAGTTTCCGTCGATCAGCTCCTCAGCGAAAAATACGTTGCCAAACGCCGCGCTTTGATTAACGATCAGGCCATCATGCCGGAACCGGGTGAACCAGGATGCCCGTCCACCGTTTACTTCTGCTGTGCAGACGGTGAAGGCAATATGGTCAGCTTCATTCAGTCCAATTTCCGCGGGTTCGGATCCGGCATTGTCGTTCCCGGCACTGGTATTTCTTTGAATGACCGTGCAGAGAATTTCAAGTTTGATGAAAACCACGCCAATGCACTGGCCGGCGGCAAACGTCCGTACCACACTATCATTCCGGGATTTCTGACTCAGGATGGAAAACCGTTAGGACCGTTCGGCATTATGGGCGGATGGATGCAGCCGCAGGCGCACGTTCAGGTTGTCATGAATATGATTGACTGGCACCTGAATCCACAGCAGGCGTTGGATGCTCCGCGCTGGCAATGGGTCGGCGGCAAGAAAGTAGAGGTGGAACAAGAAACACCGAACTACATCATTCGCCAGCTTCAGCGTATGGGACATCAAATCATTGTCCAGCCTGATCCGTACCATATGGGTCGCGGCCAGGTCATTCTTCGAGATGAAAACGGCGTGCTTTGCGGCGCAACCGAGAAGCGTACCGACGGACAGATTATGTCCTACTAATTAGCAACGGCCTCGATGCAAGGGCGTCGAGACCCACTGTTCGAAATCCGGTTCTGTTTAAAGGCCGGATTTTCTGTTTGGAGTTAGATAATCAATTTAACGTGGCCGTGTGCGTTTAAGCGGTAACGGCGTTCGGTTCCGTCCGACAAGTTGGAAACCTTGAAAACATAGGCCTCAGGATCTGTCGCTTCAGGCAGCTGCTGAAGGGCTTTTTCAATTGCGGCTTCGATCGAACGGACGCCGGAGACTTTAACGGTTCCGATGACATCCCCGTTTTCTTTGAAAACTTCCACTTGATCGATACTTTCAAAATCTAATCTATTGTTTGGCATGACTCTCTCCCAGCCGAGTATTAATTGGGAGGATTATCCCGCTCGGCGGGCAACATTCTGATTAATCTAACCAAATGTGAGCAGAAGCCTAGCCAATCGAATGACTCATCGGGCTTCTTTTTGCTTTGGTAAAATCACCAGTAGTTCCCTTGCTTGGATAGACGATGGAAAAGGCGCTGAAACTTCTTCCTTTAGGTACTTCGGATTTTGAAAATCTGCGGCATCGGGATCAAATTTATGTGGATAAAACCGACATGATTTGCGAGTTAGCGTCGGTTCCCGGGAAATTCTTTTTCGCCAGGCCAAGACGTTTTGGTAAGTCTCTCCTGCTATCTACTTTTGAGTCTTTATTTCGAGACGGATTGAAAAATTTTCAAGGCCTCAAAATAGAGCAACTTTGGACGGATAAGAGCACATATAAAGTTATTAAGCTGGACTTTTCTCGGGTTAAACCGGAAGGGACTTTTGAGGATTTTTGTCAATATTTTGATAATTATCTAGAAGCGCAATTCAGTCTTATTGGTTTTAAGAAAGAAGATAACGGCCTGTTTCTCAGCAATCAAATCGAAATCTTCCTTGCAGGGCTCTCTAGCTCCTCACTCGTTCTGTTAATCGATGAATATGATGCACCGTTAACAGCGTGTCTTGATAATAAAGAGTTTTTTGAACGGGTAAGGAATTATTTATCGAGGTTTTATGGAATCCTGAAAGCAAACGATCGGGTTCTTCGGTTTTTGTTTATTACAGGCATTAAGAAGTTCAATAAAACCAGTATTTTTTCCGAACTAAACAATCTCAGTGATGTCTCTTTGAGCCCGAGATTCGGGACGCTCCTAGGCTATACGCACGAAGAGGTGGAAACTTATTTTGATGGGTATTTGACCCAGTCAGCTTCAGTTCTGAGTGTCTCCCGTGATGAGCTGCTAAGGTCCCTTACAAAGCAATATGACGGTTTTTGTTTCGAGAGAACAACAACGAAGAAGGTTTTTGCTCCCTGGTCTTTATTGAAATTCTTCTCGGAACCGGAAGTCGGCCTTTTGATTATTGGTTTGAAAGCGGCGGAAGGCCCGCTGCGCTAGTTCAGTATCTTAAGTCTCACACCTTACGGGACCCGGAGGAATATGGGAAGGAAAAGTCAATTGCGTTGAATTTGTTAACCGGTTCGGCTAATGTCAACACCTTATCCGACATTGGGCTTCTGACACAGGCTGGATATTTGACGCTCAAAAGAGTCGTTGGCTTAACCGCTTTTGTTGCTTATCCTAACGCTGAAGTGGCTGCAGCAATGGCGCAGCTCTACAGCGAAAGGTTATTACAAGGACAGACCCTGGAGCAGGTCGGAGCAGACAATGTAGCCCTTCGCTTAGCCGAAGAAGATCCCGAAGGCGTGGTCCATCTCTTTAATCGCATTTTCACTTCCATAGATTATCAAAACTATCCGGTAAGAGATGAGGCCACTGTTCGCGCCTTTATTCAAATTTTTCTTTCCGGTGCCGGATTTTCTCCACATATCGAAGTCCACAACAGTCAAGGCAGAAGCGACTTGGAAGTGACGGTTCAAAACAGACATTTTGTATTTGAGTTCAAGGTTGCCAGAAAGGAGGAATCTTCAGAAGAAAAACTGGAAGAAGGTTTGAAACAAATGCGGAAACGCAGCTATGGACTACAGCATGCCGATCAAGAGCAGTTACGCATGGTGTTGGTTTTCTCAATTCCGAAGCGTAAATTTGATAAGTGGAGCGTAGTTAATCCGGAAAATTAATTTTCTAATTGCTGTTGACTTCCGTGCTCAAAGACTTCAAGTCTTCCAATAAAAAAGCCGCCGGACTAAACCGACGGCCTAGAACTTAAAAACCTGATTGCTTATTGTTCAGAAGCAGCTCCTTCACCTGCAATTCTTCCGAATGTGAAGATATCTGCAATAGCATTTCCGCCGATACGGTTGCTTCCGTGGATACCGCCTGTGACTTCCCCGGCTGCATACAGACCCGGAATCACATTTCCGTCGCGGTCAAGTACTTGAGCCTTCGTATTGATCTTGGCGCCCCCCATTGTGTGATGGCGGCACATTCCAATCGGACCCGCATAGAAGGGAGCCTTGACGATCTTGTGGCTCAGCATAATCGGAGTGCGGCCGAGAGGATCTTTCTTCGAATCAACCATGGCGTTGTATTCATTGATCGTTGCGACCATAACTTCCGGCGGTACTTTGATGAGTTTTGCGAGTTCTTCAATCGTGTCTGCTTTGAACAGGGTGCCGTTTTCCAGGGCACGATGGTTCATTTCGTTGTAATACTCATTGTTCTTATCAAATCCGTCTGTATCGCAAACAGGGAAGACCGTCTGGTCGGTTTGTGCCAAAGTGGCGTCACGAATTACGTCGCGGCGAGCATCTTCAGCAACATATCTCTTGCCTTCCTTGTTGAGGAAGATGGTGTATTCGATAGCTTGGAAGATATCGGCTGTGTGCTTGTAGCCGGGGGCTGTCCAAGGAATGCACTGGATGTAATCCAAACCGACGGCTAAACCGCCGATGCCCTGGATACATTTGAGCACTTCACCGGTAGAGCCTGGCTGGTTCGTCGTGTTGAGTTTTGTCAGACGCGGGTCAAAGTACGAGCACATTGTCGGGTTTGCAGCGAAGCCGCCTGCTGCGGCAACGACAGCCTTGTTGGCTTTCCAAAACTCCTTTTTGCCGTCTTTGAGTTCAACTTCAACACCCAAGACACGGCCGGAGTCCGGTTTTTCACGAATGATTCCGACGACTTTGTGGTTAGTCAAAACCGGAAGACCAATCTTGTTGGCGTAGTTCATGCAAGCTTTGATGTAGTCTCCGCCGCTCTGACCCACAGGATTGCGGCAGCGTGGCCACAGACCGCCATAGATCTGGTAGATGCCTGGTTTGAACTGAACGCCGACTTTCTTAAGCCATTCGACGCTCTGAGGAACGTTTTCGCACAATGTGGCGACGAGAGCAGGGTCGGCACGGTAATCGCCCGCAGCCATCGTTTGTTTGGTATGGAGCTGAGGAGAATCCTCAATGCCTGCTTTCTTGTAATCTGCTTCTACAGCTGCATTTAAGCCGCCTCCGCTAACCATAGTATTGCCGCCTGGAATGGAAAGTTTTTCCAAAACGACAGCATTTGCGCCTTTTTCCTTAGCGACTATGCCTGCAGAAAGGCCGGCACCGCCGGAGCCGATGACAATGATGTCATAGGTTTTATCCCAAGTGGTGGGTGTCGAGCAAGGATTGGCTGCATGAGCAAATGTGGAAATGGAGGCGGCAGCAGAGGCTGCACCCCCAACAAGAAATGATCTTCTGTTGAGTGTCATCCTGTTCTCCTTGGAAGTAGGTGATTTCAGTTTACGCTTTCGTACAAAAGAGACAATTAGGGTTAAGTCCCTTGTGTGCTAACGAGTTTTGTTATTCATTTTTTGAACAAAAATAAATAATTAAGAAAGTTTTTAGACTAATTTTCATTTGCCGATGAAATTACCCCATTATTTTCTTCTGTTTTTCTTCAATAAAGAAAAAAGAGGTGTGTTTTCAAAATCAACTCGTTAAATCCCCCTAATTTTCTTCTTAGAACTAGAGAAAAATACGGAGACTTCAGATTTTCTAGTCAGTTCTAAAATGATCGAGCTGTCAATTTCATTGTTTCTACAAAAAAATAAAGGCTCAAATGTCCAAGGCGCTCCACATTCATCCCAAAGACAATACGGCAGTCTGTACCTCAGAAGTCAAAGCCGGAGAAGAAGTCGAAATCATTGATTCCGACGGTTCTAGAAGTTTTATCAAAGCAGAAAGTTCGATTCCTTTCTGCAACAAGATTGCTTTGACCGATATCCAGGAAGGCGAAGAGGTTTTCAAGTACGGTGAAGTTATCGGCAAAGCGACTGTGTTTATTCCTAAGGGAACGCTGGTAAATCATCTCAATATCGCGAGCCAGCCGCGTTCCTATGCTGATGAGTACGTCATAGAAGGAGAACAAAAATGAAATTTCTAGGATTCAAACGCAAAGACGGCTCTGTTGGTGTGCGTAATCACGTTCTCATTCTTCCTTCCTGCGCGTGCGCTTCAGAAACTTGCCGCGTAGTTGCCTCTCAAGTCTTAGGTACTAAAAACGTCGTCATTAATGTCGGCTGCTCTGATGTCACTGCCAATACAGAAATGACACAGCGGGTGCTGACAGGATTTGCGCTTAACGCGAACGTTTTCGGCGTTGTCGTCATCGGACTTGGCTGTGAGACGGTTGGCCATAAAGAGCTGGCAGATAAAATTCGCAAGTTGTCTGATAAGCCTGTCGTTTCTTTCGGAATCCAAGAAGAAGGCGGAACGATCAAAACAGCAGCTCTTGCCGTTGAAGCGGCCCGCAAAATGGTTGAAGAGGCAAGCAAGCAGCAAAAAGTAGAGTGCGATGCTTCTGATTTATTTGTTGCCATTGAATGCGGCGGTTCAGACGCAACCAGCGGGATCGCCTCGAATCCCGCGGTCGGAAATATGGCCGACAGAATCTATGACTTAGGCGGCACGACGATGATGAGCGAAACCGTGGAATTTATCGGTGCCGAGCACGTTCTTGCGAAGCGCGGCGAAACACCGGAAATTCACGATCAGATTATTCGCATCTGCGAAGACTACGAAAAGCATCTTGCGCTTGCCGGACAAGATTGTCGCACCGGTCAGCCGATACCCTGCAACAAAGTCGGAGGCTTGTCGACGATCGAAGAAAAAAGTCTCGGCTGTATTCACAAGGGTGGAACACGTCCGGTATCCGAGGTCCTTCAGGAAGCGGCTAGGCCCACTAAGAAAGGCGCACTCATTATGGATACGCCGGGATATGACATTTCTTCCGTTACGAGCATGGTCGCCGGAGGTGCAACGATTGTTGTTTTTACAACCGGTCGCGGTACACCGACGGGACATGCTTTAGCGCCTGTGATTAAGGTTACCGGTAATCCGTTAACGGCCGAGCGGATGAAGGACAATATGGATATTGATGTTTCCGGTATTTTGGAGGGAGAAGAAACGATTAACCAGGCCGGGGAGAGAATCCTGAAAGAAGTGTTGGAAGTCGCCGGCGGCAAGGTAACAAAAGCAGAGGCTTTAGGCTTTTCTGATATCGCTGTTGATCATGTTTGCCGTTATATCTAATTTTGCAAAAAACATGGACGACTAAAAAATGCGCCCGGCAAGTTGCCGGGCGTCTGATTAGTAAATGAGGTTATTGATTGACAGTTTCAGGCTGATCCCAGACTTTGATTTCCGACAGTTTTCCTGTGTATTTAGTTACGCTGACAAGACCTGAAGAGGCAACATTGCCGCAAGCTAAATCAGATGTAGGAATATCCATAGTCAATGTATTGGAGTTGCCATGAATGTCCAATAAAGTGCCGTCAGTCATCTTGACGGGCTCATACCAGGCACCGTGATGAACAACAACCGTGTCTTTTCTGATTCTGTCCGTGACATAAGCTCCGGCTAGTAGCGCACCGCGGTCATTTTTAACCAGAACGATATCTCCGTCTTCAATACCGAGTGATTTTGCGTTTTCCGGATTGATCCAGATCGGTTCGCGCTTCAAAATATTTGCAAAATCATGGCTGGAAGTACCGTCAAGCTGGCTGTGCATACGATAGCGACTCTTACAGGCCATATATGCAAGCGGATATTTCTTGTTAGGTGTATTGAGGCCCTCGGTCGGCTCTAAATAACTCGGATGACCTAAACAGCTCTTGTAACCGTAACTTGCTATCTTGGGACTGTAAATCTGAATTAAGCCGCTTTCCGTACCAAGAGAATTTCTCTTCGGGTTCTTGCGGAAATTAGCGAATGCAACATAGTCTCTTTCCTGCGGACGCACGTCATAGAGGAAGTAGCCTTTCTTCCAGAAGTTTTCAAAGGATGGCAGCTTGACTCCCATCTGTGCTCCGAACTTCCTGGACTGCTCGTAAATGAACTTAATCCAATCCATTTCGCTTCTTCCCTCTGTGAATTGGTCTCCGCACCCCATTCGTTTGGCTAATTCACTGAAGATCCAATAGTCGGGCTTAGATTCATATTGAGGCTCGATTGCCTGCTGCATCGCAACGATACCGTCATTGGAATAAGTTCCGATATTGGTAATATCGTTATGTTCGAACTGGGTTGCAGCGGGTAAGACAATGTCCGCATGGCGAGCAGTAGCAGTCCAGCACGTGTCTGTTACTACGACAGTCTCAGGAATCTTCCATGCTTCCAGCAGTTGATTTGTCGAAGGCTGATGAGCGAAGGGGTTGCCGCCGGCCCACATTACCATCTTAACTTCAGGATAAGTGACCTTTGTTCCGTTGAAGTCGATCGTTTTTCCTGGATGCAGGAAGCAGTCTACAAAGCGGGCGACAGGGATTACCTTGCTGCCTTTCCAGGCCTTGTTGTAAGGAAGGACAGGTTCGACCGAAGCAGGCACGCCTCCGACAAAAGGACCGTAAGCAGCAGGGGATCCTCCGCTTGAATATTGATAATTTGTCCCTATCCCGCCTCCAGGCAATCCGATCTGCCCTAAGGCTGATGCTAAGGCAAAACCCATCCAATGGGGCTGTTCGCCGTATTGAATGCGCTGAATCCCCCAGCCCATCATGATCATAGTGCGGTTTTCTTGAAGCTCGTGTGCTAAAGATTTGATTCTTGATTCAGGGACACCTGTCACTTTGGATGCCCAAGCAGGAGTTTTCTCAATACCGTCAGTTTTACCCATTACGTACGCATTGAATTCTTTCCAACCGGAGGTGTACTTATTGATGAAGTTGTGATCACATTTCCCGGTCTTTTCCAGCTCGTGGATCATGCCTAGCATCAATGCACAGTCAGTACCCGGAATCGGTGCAATCCATTCACTGTTGAGATATTCTGCGGTGTCTGTAGCAATAGGGTTGATGGAGATGGTTTTGATGCCGGAATCTTTGAGGGCTCTAAAGTAACCGGCAGCGTTATGCAGAGTAGTTACCCAATCAATATCATTTGTGACGAGGGGGTCTGCTCCCCAAAGGACAACACGTTTACTGTTTTTAAGAACATTATCCCAGCTCGTGGAGGTGGGGTCCGACATGCCGACCACATAGGGCAAGATACGGCCAATGGCTGCCGTTGAATAGCTGTTAGTGGTTTGGATGAATCCGCCGCAAAGGTTGAGTAAGCGCTGCTGCAAATTTATGGCCGCATTGACCTTACCGCTGGACATCCAACCGTAAGAACGACCGAACATCGCGCTCGGGCCGAAATCAGCGTAAATACGTTTCAGCTCATTGGCGACCAAATCTAACGCTTGATCCCACGAAACTCTTACCCAGCGGTCAGTGCCGCGTTTTTCTCGAGAGGCGGGACCATCTTTTAAGTAACTTTCCCTGACCATCGGATAATGGATTCTTGAGGCAGAATAAGGCAAATTGCAAAGACCGTTAATATTCTGAGAAGGCGCGTAGTCGTACTCAAACGGGTGAAGTGCCACCATTTTTCCGCCGCGAACCTGAGGACGGACGATGCCCCAGTGACATGCCGTAATGCATGATCCTTCGTTTAGCGGAGATTTTCCGAGAGAGAAAGTCTCTGTTAGGCTAAGGTCAGGAAGCGGCTCCGGCAATGCTGGGTATTTGGCAGCGCTTTTAGCTCCAGCAGGATAATCTTTAAATTTTTCTGAAACACTGGGTTTTTCTTGTGCCGACACAGTGTTGGAAAGGGCTGCGGCACCTGAAGCCGCGGCTACGGCAAGAAAAGAACGTCTAGAAATAGAAGTCATAAATTGTGTCCTCTAAAGGGAGAGGTCTCATTTTTTGGGGAGAGACTTCCGTAAATGATAAAGATTCTTAACTAAAGTTGCCTTGGGGTTTTCCTTAATTTTTGAATAGCTTTTCACCCAAAAATTAGGCATTTTGTCTATAAAAACAAGAAATTCTTGGCGTTAATTTTCATTATTAGCGGGTGTTGATTCTCGGCTCATCGTTTATTACAAAACTAATTGAGAAAAAAGCTCTCTGAGATGAATTGATCTTAGAGAGCTCAATTAGAAAAATATATTTTTTCTTAATCAATAACTAAGGAAGCTCTGTAAAATGCTTGATTCTTCCCAATGGCCTTTAGAGACTTAATTTTCAAAGGATCTGGCCGAAAT
>ENA-UEPH01000584-UEPH01000584.1-human-gut-metagenome-genome-assembly--contig:-NODE-584-length-41484-cov-12.019562_pt1 | contig 41484 bp, 54 predicted proteins | sample MGYA00242891_ERZ507898 | MGnify/ENA primary metagenome ERZ507898 (study PRJEB26167, sample SAMN06115411) | human gut metagenome | host: Homo sapiens | place: China:Guizhou | collected 2014-10-15...
GATCATCTTTGAGAGGGCCTGCGCATGAGCGGGTTTGAAAGCTGGCCTACTCCGATCCTGCGGCGGTGGCTCTTATCCACCGCCGCGGGGCCGGTCATTTTCCTGATAGGGCTGGCAGGCCGCATTGTCCTGCACGACCCAACGCTTCTGACGCTCAGCATCCTACTGTCCGGCTGTATCGTCGCCCGATGTATTTTACTGTTTCGCACGATCCGTCAGGGGGCCTATGAAACGGTGGAGGGCGTGTGTGTCGCTATCAGGCAAGCACCCCTGGGAGGACACCAGCGCATCCGGCTGGTGGATGATTCCGACACTGCGCATGACCTCCTGCTGGATCGGCATCAAAGATTTTTGATCGGCAGCAGCTACCGCGTCTATCTTCAAAGCCCTCCCGGGGCCGCGCTGCCGGAAGCGAGGATCCCCCATGGCACACTGCTGGGGCTGGAGGAGCTTGGAGCGTGCCGGGCTGAATCGGAGATAGACGGTCAGTCTGCCACGCCGGAAGGCCCAAATATCGCAGAAATGGAGGAATTCAATGAGTAAGCAAACCGGGGATGCGGATAAAATCTTGGACCAAATGGATATGCAGGCTTGTTTGAACGGAACCCCCAAAACCTATTTGAAAACTGTGACGAAATATAAACCCATAGATTAAATTTCAGCCCCCTGCCTTTTCCTTGGCAGAGGGCTGTTACTATGGCAAGCCTGCACATCATATAGAAACATCAATCCTAAAAATGGCTTCTAATTAGCAAAATGCTACCCCCCAGTCAGGAGTTACCGTTCAAGACGCTCTGGGCCTAATTACTATTTACCCTCGCCCAGACGTGCCTGCTTCATTCCCGCTGCCAATCACACACCACTCGCAGCCGCCATCTATGCCCCCTTTCTTTCAAGGCTCCAATCAGCATCTACCACAGCCTTTTCTATCCAAGAACATCTTACCATACGTAACTGGCAGTGTAAACATATTACCAAAATTAACCGTATAACGGTTTACCCGTTCACGCATAGCTCAAACGGGTAAACCGTTATTATAAAAAATATCCTCGGAGGCAGTGAGGCTTCCGAGGATATTTTTTACACCATATTTATTTGTTAAGCTCTACAATACGCTGATATGAATTTTCCAATATTGAAACAGTATGGGCCTCAGCAGAAGACAGCGAAAATTCTCTCATGTTACTAATAATATCTTCAATCTCCTGATCCAAACCCCAGCACACTTCAGCTACTGATATTCCATCGCAAACTCTTTCTATCTTTTCATCATCTTGAATAAGTGAAATATAGCTACATACTGTAAATGGGGCTTCTACAAATCTGTGATATAATTCGTCATCACACGCCTCTGCCCATGACTCGTCTCCGCTAAGGCACGCAGAAACTAACTGATCTAAAGGAATGTCTCCGAGTGATTCTTCTTCAGGATATACAATGTCATTTGTACTTATAGTCTCCCATACTGGAGTTTCTATTGGAATGGTTTTTAAATTCGCTCTTTCTTCACATCCACACAATATCACAGCAACACTCAGGAGCAAGAGTACAATAACTTTTTTGTATTTCTCCAAAATCATTCCTTTCATGATTATCACAGGCTCTGTCCTGGCCGTGTAATCTTAATGCGACCGAACTGATGATACCCTGCACTACGCCAAGAGTCCATCAAACCCGTAATTTTCTTGGCATCTTTGTCAAATATTCTCACGCACCCTTCAGTACTCCAAAGAGAGGTCTGATCACGTCCACCATGAATAAGCAGTCCACTGCGTCCTCTTGTGACGTAGTCACCATCAACATAAAGATTTTCATAGCCAGGATCTTGGTTTCCTTTCATCCTGATAAACTTATTAGGGCCGTATTTTTCTGTATCTTTTGATGGGCCACCCGTTTCTCCATAATAATCTCCAGGAGGCGTATGGCCATATTCTTTGTCCCACGTGTATCCTTTCCCAGATTTTCCTTTCGCATCACAATGATGCGCCTGAGCACCACTGGCATAATAAAAATATAGCGTTCCAAGATGGTTCGAATTAAGTGCCAAATTGATTGACCATCTTGCATATACCATATCAGGGGAACCACCTGTCCGCTCAGCAACAAGTGTCGAGCCTTTGTATACTTTAATGGTAGTCTCAATCTCTCCCGGCGATGAAAATGTCACTTGCTGAGAAACAGACGCCTTTCCGTTAGAGTTAGTTCTTACACTCACAGATCCTTTTTTATTATTGGTAGTGGAACCTACATGTCGCACCCACAATTCTACCACATAATTTGTGTTAGGCGAAAGACCTGAAAGGCTTGTCTGCCATTTAATAGCACGATTAATTTCAAGATCACTTGGCCTCGAAACGACATTATTATAATAAATTCCGCCAATGCAATTTGGATTCAGACTATTCGTGGATGTCGAAGCCCTTTCAACTACCATATTCTCTTCATCTGCAATAACTTCATCAGCCTGAGACGGTGTATTAATAGATGTTAAAAAAGATTCCTTCAGTGCAGTTTCTTCTTCATTCAAATTTTCATCAGATAGCCGGATTCCATCTACTGTGCTATTACCAGCTATATTGCTTGTATTAATTGACCTTTTGTTCTTTTGAGCATACCTAATTTGTGTTGCGATCAGTTGGATTTCTTCTTTGGAAAGATCCGAAATAGTTCGAATAAACAGGTTCGGATCAAGTTGATGCATAGCTCTTAAATAATCGCAATATTCCATATCAAAAGTATACGCTTCTGCATGGCTTGTAATTGCTTCAAGAACAATATCAGGATTGAATCTTCCCTCCGCCTGCGGACGGTTTTTCCAATCCTTATAGTATTCTTCCCACGCATGCTCCTCTTCCTCAAATTGGATTGCATAGGCATACAATTGGTTGATAACAGAGGAGTCCTCTACAGAAAGACTTAAAATTTGACTTTTGAATCCTTCCCAATCAAATTCATTATATGCTACTGATACCAGCGTCCTAATGTAAAAATCCTTGTACATAGGATCAATTTTCCCCAATTGATTCATGAACTGTACAGGATCAGATTGGTATGCAACAGAAATGTCTTCATCCACATCATATGGATTTCCGTCTTCTTTCGCGACATATGCAAAATATTCTTCTGAAAAAATATCATTAGGATTTTCTAATTCCACTGCAAAAGCTGCCGGCACCATCGACATCATAAGGGTCAAAGCCAAAATGACCGATACCACTTTTTGTGCTTTCATTTTTTCTCCTTTCTACATGTCATTGTCCAAAATGATAAACCGTAGGTTTTTATTAATAATTTACAAATCCAGAAACACTTATTTTGTAATTAGAGTTATTTCTTACCGCAAATGTATAGGTTCCTCTGAGGTCGATCCTGATCGTCTGGTTAATGCTTCCGTTTCTTCCTCGCACAGGGTAAAATAACCTTATCCATGACTATTTTTTCCATGAATTAAGAATACATTTTGTTAAAATTCCTATTAGCGCACCCGCAAGCCCAAATGCTACGTTTGGCACTTCTATTCCTTGCAAATACATGAAAATTATGAATACCAGGACAAAAAGCAGCAAACACAATCCAACCACAACTGTTTTGCTCCACATACTCTCATCCTTCCGTCCCGTATATCTGTATAATTTATCTCAATAATTCACATATCCAGACACGCTAACCGTCTTTGAAGAATTGTTTCTCACCGCAAAAGTATAATTTCCTCGCTCACTGACTGTAATGGTCCTGTCAAAACTACCGCTGTCAACGCTTAGAAAATGAAAGACTCCATCTTCTGTAATCAGGCCAAAGTCAACATTGGCATCAAACGGAGAATATGACGCCTTTATTGTGACCTGCTCTCCTGCTTCCAACGGAAAACTTGTTTTTGCTTTTACAAGTTTATGTCCTGGGATATCCATTTCAAATTTTCCTGACGCACGCATTATAATCGGTGTTCCCATCTGTCCAGTAATTTCTGTCGCACCACCGTTTATGCAGAGACAGCTTGCCACCAACATCAATGCCAACACCATGCAAAAAAACTTCCTCAGTCTCACTTTTATCACCCCCTCTCTTTACCATTTGAAATAAAAGTCTCCTTCTGGTGACGTATCTACCTTTTCTTCCTCCATCTCTTCTATTAGAATATCTTGCTTAGACCGCTCTTTTGTAAAAGCAAGCACAACAATTGCAACCAGAAGGAGTATAGCAAGCCCAATAATTACTCTTTTTCTCTTATCCTTTCTCTGCGGTATCGCTTGTTCCCCGCAATGCATATCTGTCTGAACTTGGTCACGTTCTCTTTCAACATCACTATTCAACAGATAGTCAATCGGAACACCATATAAGGCACTGAGACTTTTAAGATTATCTGTAGATGGCAGTGCTATTCCAGATTCCCACCGTGAGATAGCTTGTCTGGAAACATCCAGTTTCTCCGCAACAGCTGATTGTGTCAGCCCTTTCTCTTTACGCAAAGCGACAAGTTTTTCTTTTAATTCCATGTTTTTCATCCCAATTTTATTACAACAGGCTCTATGATGTAAACCGCTTGCGGTTTACATCAAGGCAATCTTAGGTTGCCTTTTCAATTTTTCTCGTATTTTTACAGATATTTTGTCAATCCCGCTCGCAAAGCGTCATTGACCGATTCCGTCAGATTCTTTCCTTCCTCCAGCGCCATCCGGCGTAGCGCTTTATCCAGATCCCGATCCAGATAGTAGGCCCGCTGCACCCGGTCACTATTTTTCTTTGCATTTTTTTCTTCAGCAGCAACAGCATTCTCGCTCTGGCGTCCTGCTCCGATGATAGACTTAAACGCTGCCTCCTGATCAAACTTTGCCTTCCCTGCCATTATTCTTTTACTCCTTTCAGAAATTCATCAATAAATGATTTATAGTCCTCTGCTACCGTTGACTTATCTGCATAGTCAAAAATGTCCTGGCTGTTCGCCTGGGCCTCCTCCACCACTACAGCAGATCGAATGTATGTCTTGTAGATCGGCGCAGAAATGTATTCGCCAAGCTGCTCCGCCAGTTCCTTCATCTGCCGGCTGATATTCGCCCGCGGATTAAATCTCGTAAACAAAATTCCTCTCACTTTGACAGCCGGATTGCAATACTTCTGAACGCTGGTGACGGTCTCGTTGAGCTGGGAGATCCCGGCGGTCGCAAAAATCCCCGCCGTTGTCGGAATCAGAATATCGGTGGCACAGGTGAAGGCATTCACCGTCAGCACACCCAGGGAAGGTGGTGTGTCAATCACGATAAAATCATAGTTAGCGGCCACCGGCGCCACGGCCTCCTTCAGCCGGTGTTCCTTGCCGGTCTGGGAGAGTTCTCTGCCCCGCAGGCCGTAGAAAAATTTCCCTGCGGATCGAGGTCAATCCCCAGAACTCTGTACCCCTTTGTTGCCAGTCCTGCAGCCAGTGCCTGGGACGTGGTTATTTTGCCGACACCGCCCTTTTGATTTGCTACTGCAATAATCATGTCCTTGCGCTCCTACTTTTATAGCCTTGTATTTTTGTGGATACCTATATTTGTAGTTTACTATATTTGTAGATATATAGCAATAAAAAAGCGGAAGAACAACGTGTTCTTCCGCTTTCCTACTGCTAAAAATATCTAACCGCTCTTTCAAGTATAAATCAACGAATCGGCTTCCGTGTTTCCACTGCCTCAAAAACAAAATAGCACAACGTCGAATATATAGGTATAATAATTAGAAATGCAACTACATTTATCATGCTAAAAGAACGACTAAAATTATCTCCATATTCTACTATATATCTTAATGTGACACCTCCCGCACATATAATTATCATTATAACATATATCAATGCAACTCTTGATTTTTGATGTCTACCTCTAATTTTTCTTGCAATATATACTGCTATACCATACCTAAAAAGTGTTATAACGCAACTACTTCCAAACGATAGTGGAAATTCTGCGTATGCGGCTATAAATAGAATTATATATTGTATGCAATCTCTCCCCCTTTTTTATAGCAGGGCAGAAACAAAGCATTTTCATGTTTTGTTTCTGCCCTGCCAAATCTTTTAATTATAACTTCTCCATCAATAGAAGAGTCGAAGCCAGCACGCTTGTGCTTCCTCAACTGCTTCTTCCCATTCAATTACATTTGAAACTCCGGTCGGCACATCATTGGAATCCAAATAAGCATCCAGGGCCATAAGTAAAGCCGCACCTTTAAGCCCAATTGTAACAACTGATCCAGCTCCCAAAGCTACACTAAACCCAACACTAATTTCTGTAGTATTAATTGTTTCTACTGCATCTTTAAATGCCATCAAATCATCATGATATTCAGAACTATTGTTAATCTCATAAACACTATGCTGAGTATCGGACGGATGCCTTAAAAACCAAAAATATCCTTTTCCATTGTTATAATTCGGATACTTCCATTGCTCATATTCAAAGTTAGTGAACGTGTTCTCTCCTTGAATCTTATATCGACCAGCCGATTCATCGGATTCGGTTTCAACCAGAGATCCGTTTTTGTCTTCCAGAACAGCTTGCGCCATAAGTTTATTATGGTCAATCGTAGCTTCCTTTAAAATAACCCCGTCAGAGATAAGCTGAATAGTAGTTACATTATTAACCTTGTCATGGGATGATACGAATGTTTTTCCATCAATGTTTGCAGAAACAGTTTTTTGGGTAAACGTCTCCTCCACTGTCATCTGATTGGTTCTACCTTCATGTTCGCTCTTATCCACTGCAAATGCGGACAGAGTAGACATACACATAATAGCCGCCACCAGAATAGTTGAAATAACTCGTTTCTTCATCAGAATACCTCCTATTTTTTCTTTTTCAGACAATAGTCTGTAAATTTATAGTACGTCAAGATAATTATAAAAATAAACCACATTGACTTTACATCTTGTAAACTTTTGATTGCTTTGTATAACATTCTTCTTGAATAACATCCTAGATGCTGGTAGCTCGCTTTATGCCCCATAAATTATTTGGACATTATAGTTTTCTGCTCCGCAAGCCGTAAAGAAATTTCCCTGCGGATTGAGGTCAATCCCCAGAACCCTGTACCCTTTCGCTGCCAGTCCTGCAGCCAATGTCTGGGATGTGGTTGTTTTGCCAACGCCTCCCTTTTGATTTGCTACTGCACAATTGATAACTTTCTGATAGCAGTCCCGTTTTTCGGTAGCTTTCTTCTCTCCTGTTTACGGGATCTGTATTTTTCTGTTAGCTGCAAAAAAACAGCTTTCTTTTTTGTATTTATTATACGAGGAGGTTCTATCATGAACAGAGAAAGACTTGGGCAAATCAGACTGCCCTCTCCGGAGGACACCGACCCCCACCCCCGCTTGCTGCTCGATGGACGCGGCATTCACGCCGGCGAGACCTTCCATGCGCTCTTTCCGGATGGATGGCGGGAGATCACCATAGAAATGAGCTGGGAACCGGAGGGGCCCGGCTGCTGGTACATCTCCACCCCCGGTTTTACCCACATCTGTCCCATCGGTCTGTTCGTAAAGGAATAGGCCGAGACACATTATCTATAAAATACGCCGCGAATAAATACTATATATTGTGTTTCTTGCTTGACACGAGCTATATCCTGTGGTACAATGCCCCTGTAAATGAGTTTTGCGCAATTTCCCTTATCGGGGCATGGACTTAGATCCGTGTGTGGAGCGATCCACCTGCGCACGCTGTCAGGTTTGTACGCAAGTGTCAGTAGGACGACTGTACCCTTATTGGGTATCTGCCGCTTTACTGGCACTTTTTATATATAAGTATTGCCCTCGCGGCAGAAAGGAGTTGTATGGCAGAAGTCCATGTTTTCGGTCGGGTGACCAATGACCTTCAGCTGAAAATGAGTCACAGGCAAGTCCCCTATGTGTCTTTCGGTCTGGTCGAATGGATCGGGCGCAGGGATACCGGTCACAGACAGTATTTTGAGGTCTGGGCATGGGGAACGGCTGCATTGTCGCTGGCGGATGCGGAGATTCACAAGGATTCCCGCATCTGGGTCCAAGGCTTTTTGGAGCTGGTGGACTGTACCAGAAACGGCGGAAGCGAAAAGGACAAGCGGCTGAAGCTCAGCCTGACGGGATGGCAGACGAAGCCTCCCCGTACAGCGCAGAGACCCGCACGAAAGCAAAGCCCCGGCGCTGCCCAGCCGCCGCTGCCTCCTGTGGAGGTCGTGGACGGAGATCGGGAACGCCTGCCGGAATAAGCCTATTCCGGCGAAGTGAAAAAGAGGAACCGCGTGATGTGTTTTAAGAGATTCTGGACACATACGCGGTTCCTCTTTTTTTGTTTTCCAGATTATTTTTGAAAGGTGGCAACTGAAATGAAAAAAGAATCTCCCCTTTGGAGCAGTATCTCGCTTCTCATCGGTATCGTGATCGCCATTCTCGCACTCATCCGCGGACGGATGCTTCTCCCCCTGCTGCTGGCGGTATTTGCCGTTTGGCTGCTTTGGTGGCTTTTGGCGCAGGCCCTTCCGCTCTGGCGCGGCAACCGCGCCTACCGCGTAAAGGAGGCACAGCTCCGTGAGCAAAAAGCCTCGGCAAATGGCGGCGGCCAACTGGCGGACGCGCTGCTGTGCCATGTAAACTACCGGATCACCGCCATGCTCCACGCCGCGTATCCCAACGCCCGTTGGGAATGGCTGGCAGACAAGCCCTCCCGATTTGCGGTGGAGGGCGGCACGGCCCGTATCCGCGTCTATGGTATTCCGGATTTTGATTACGCCGATGTGAAGCTGGATCAGAAGGCAAATCTGGACTGTTCGCTTGTCAAGCTCTCTCCGCTGATGGCTGAGGCATCGGACACACAGCCGCCCAACCGGCAGCCGGTGAATCCCCGTATCTGGTTTGAGACACGGGGCCGCGCCGTATTGGAGGCACTGGTCACCGATCTGAACTCCAGGGGCCACAGCAGTCTGACCGTGCAGGAAAACGGTGAGATCTTCGTGCAGACCAAGGAAAATGAAACGGAGCCGGCGAAGGAAGCCTTTCTGGACTTCCCCGAAAAGGTCTACTGGCCGCAGCTGGTCAAGGTGCTGGAATCGGAAGGCTACGCTGCCGACGCAAGAGACGCGGATATCCTCGTTTCCTGGTGAGCGGCAGAGAAAGGATGTGAAGCAGGAATGAAAACCGGACTTACCATCAAAGAGATGGCACAGGAGCTGCTGCGTCAGAGCAAGGCCAAGCAGGACTATCTGGTGAATACCGGAAGCCTGTCCCTCTCAGTTGCCTCGGACGTGCCGCAGCTTCGCGTCACGGAGGAGGGTACGGACAAGATTGCGCCTCTGGATATTCGTCAGACGGCGCACCGCCAGCTGGGAACCTACCTCGGCATCCCGCAGAAGTATTATGAGCTGATGCGCACGGACGCGCCGGAGCTTTTGGCCTATAACGCCAACTACTGGTTTTCCCAGAAAAACGAGCTTCGGACGCTCCGCACCATAGACGGCTGCGCCCGCGCGTTTCTCAGCAACCGCTACCGCCGCATTGACAATCTGGATATTGCCAGTGTAACGCTGCCCGTCATTGGGGAGCTGCCGGAGGCACGGTTCGTCAGCACGCAGATCACCGACGATTTCATGTATATCAAGGTGGTCAATCCCCGCTTGCAGGCGGATGTTGTCCCGGGCGATGTGGTACAGGCCGGCGTCATCATCTCCAACAGTGAGACAGGACTGGGCTCCGTTACCATCCAGCCGTTGATCTACCGCCTGGTATGCTCCAACGGCATGGTGATCAATGACGCCAAGACCCGCCGTAACCATGTAGGCCGTGCCGCGACCAGCGATGAGGACTTTTCCATCTATTCCAATGAAACGCTGCTGGCAGACGATCACGCCTTTGTACTGAAGCTCAAGGACACTGTCCGGGCCGCCATCTCTGAGGCGAGATTCGCGCAGGCGGTGAATCGCATGCGGGAGAGCACCACAGCCATGCTGGATACCAAAAAGCTCCCCGCCATCGTCAAGCTGGCTTCCTCCAGCTTCGGCATTACGGAGGATGAGAGCAACGGCGTTCTGGAGCATCTGATCACCGGCGGCGATTTCTCCCTCTACGGGCTCGCCAATGCCGTGACCCGCTTCAGTCAGGATGTGGAGAGCTATGACCGGGCAACGAAGCTGGAGGAGATCGGGTACAGCGTTATGACGATGTCGCCCGCCCTCTTCCGGCAGATGAACCGAACGGAACTGCTGGCCGCCTGAGCGGTCGGAATATTTTTAAGGAGGACACGATTATGTACGAACAGACCAATACCATGATGGAGACCAAGACCACATTCCAGATTCCGCAGCTTCTTGACGGAGATGACTTCACCAGCGAAGATCTTGCGGATGATATGGAGGGTCTTCGCCTGAGCTTCACCCGCATCAAGATCCCCGGTGGCGGTCATCTGCAGTTTGAGATCCCGTCCGGAAACCCGGATGTGCCGGACTATGCGCCTTATCTGGAGGGTGTCATTCTCTACAGCCACAACTCCAACGCCTACTGGCCGGAGGGCAGCGAGTACGATGATGACCAGCCGCCCCTGTGCCAGTCCTTCGATGGGAAGGTCGGCTACGGTGAGCCCGGCGGCACCTGCGCGGACTGCGTTCTCAACCAGTTCGGCAGCGATGGGAACAACAAGGGGAAGGCATGCAAGAACATGAGAATGCTCTACCTGCTGCGCAGCGGTGAGTATATGCCCATCCAGATCGCACTGCCGCCTACCAGTCTGATGCCCTATACCCGCTTCGTCAATGAAGCGTTCCTCTCCCGCCGCCGCAAGGTTTGCACCGGCGTGGTGCGGATCGGGCTGAAGAAGGCGGTCAGCGGCAGCCACGAATATTGCGTCGCCACCTTTACCAAGATCGCCGATTTCGCCGGGGAAGACCTGGCGCATATCCGCGCTTACGCGGATGGCTTCGTGGCGCAGATCAAGGACATCAACGCGCAGAGAGCGCAGGCGGGCGCCGCAGCCTCCAGCATCATCGGGGACGGCGATGCCTCGCATCTGGAATTGCCTGACAATGGCGCGCACTTTGCGTTAGAGGCGGTCATTGATGGAGAACGGGAAGAACTTCCCGCCTGATACGATCCCCCGCATTGAGGAAGAAAAACGGGAAACAGGGCCTCCGTCGGAGGCCCCTGTTCCCACTCCCCTGACAGAACCGCAGCGCCGCTTTGCCGCTCAATACCACGCCCTGATCTATGGATTTCTTCTGGAAAAGAAGCTGGAGATCCGGGAGTATTACGATATTGCGGCAATCGGCTATCTTCACGCTGTCCAACGCTATTTTACCGAAAAGAGTCTGCACAGATACCGCTTTTCTACGATTGCGTGGCGCTCCATGAACAGCAGCCTGCATACATTCCAGCGGCAGGAGCGGCGGCGGGAAAGCTGTGAGCAGTCCTATCTAACCATGCCGCGTACCCCTTCTGACGACGCTTTTGATGCGCTTCAGGCGAGGCTGCTGCTGCATGATCTGTTTCTCCTTGCGGATGAAGAGCAGGCTCTTCTGATCCGTCACCGTCTGCGCGGGTGCAGTCTGGCGGAAGCCGCACGGAGAGAGGGGATCAGTGTCAAACGGGTACGGCGCCGGCTGAAAGCGCTGTACCGTGCCTATTTTACGCAGAAAGAAATCAAACTGGAAGGAGTTGTGACCCATGAAAAATATCCGTATCGTTCACGGGATCCTGATGCATTCTCTGGAGGTAGGCAGCCGCGCCCTCATCTTTGAGGAGGGGCGGTATTTCCACACCTCTACGGTGATCGCCATTCATGGCGTGACGCCGCAGCAGATCCGTTTTGAGACGATGAACTCCCATTACTGCCTGCTGGCTCCCTCCTCGCCGGTCGCGGCTGATGTGCCGGTGACGGTCGTGGAGCAGGCTGCGTAAAAACGGTGAATACTGGTTGCATCTTTGCCGGATGCTTGGTACTCTAAGAAAGAGGATCAACATCTGGACAGGAGGCTATAGAGCTTATGATGTACCCATTTCTCACCATGAACGACCATGCCGAGATCGTATATTCTCATTTGCTTGATGATGGGCGTGTAAAGATTTATGTTGAAAAGCCGGATGAGCAGGATGGTTTCCATCATGCAGTATGTTTTCTTCCCGGCTGCCGCTGGGAGGATATCGTCGGTTTTGGTGACGCGGAAATTCAGGAATACCAAAAGGTGATCGAAGCTTCCGCAGAGCAGATCATGCGCCTTGCTACATCAGGCAAGGGCTGAATGATTGCAACCGAGAGGCAACCGCTTTTCATAGAACATTTTGTTTCTATGGTAAGCGCTATTTTGGAAAGGCACAGCACCATTGTGGTGCTGTGCCTTTCTGCTATATCTACGGAGGAGGTCGAAAAATGTATGCGTTGGAGTTTCGTGCCGCAAGCCGGAATCACATCTGGATACGCTGCGCGATCTGTGAAACGAAAGCTCCGCTTGAGCGCGTGCGTCAAGGTCAGCCGGATATGACGCGATGGCGTATTCTGCGCCTTCCCGGAACGGTGCAGGCTGCCTGCACAAAATGGAGAAGCGTGCCGCTGATGCGATACGGCCAAAAATCCGCATAATGATTTGAAAGGAGCGTTTACCCAACATGAAATACTGCAATCCGGACACCTGCTCAGAATGTCTCTATATTGGAGAGGGCGACAGCATCTGCGAGATCTCCCATGAACTGGTGTTGGACAACTGGCAGCGCGTCCCCCATACCATTCCCCAGGAGTGTCCGTTTTTACATCAGATCACCCATCAACACCGGAAAGTGGTGCGCAGAAGATGAATGAGCCTGCCAAGCAGCCGCTGGATCTGCCAGCCGCGACCTATGAGCCGCAGTTGTCCGCATCCATTGATCTGGAGCGGTGCCTTTCCAGAGAGGTGCTGCTGCATGTATTTGATCTCAGCGGCACCCATGAGGTGAAAACCTGTTACGGCGATGTCGTAAAAATTGTCAACGCTCTGCGGGATTACGCAAAGCTGTTGGAGCTGGTGTGCGACGAGTGGGATCTCGGCGGCTTTCACCGGGCAACCTATGAATATCAGGCAGAAAAGCTCCGCCAGATCGCGGACAAGCTTCAATGCGGTATCGGCTATGATTACGATGCTGCCGTGAGGAAGTGTCAAAAACTGCGGGGGAAAAAGCCCCGCAACGATGACGTGGGAGAGGATGCTATGGTTCTTGCTGTCAAGCGCGGCTTTGAGCAGGCGCAGGCAAAAGCCAACAAGCCTTCTTCACCCGGTCAGAATGATGATAAGGAAGTGAACCGATATGAATGATATTTTATCCGGCACCTATAAAGGCAACACCTACCGCATTAAGGTGGAATGCTACCCGAATACCCCGGCCATCAAGGTGCAGCTTCTTCCGGTCAACGCCGGAGAGCGCATCACCATGACGCAGAACCTTGGTCAGCCGCTGCCCCGTTATCAGGCATTTCTCTGTGACGGGATGCTGGAGGTGGACAGCACCGCCTTCATGGACTATATGGAGGAAAATGATCTGGGCTACATCGTGGACTACAAGCGTTACGATGCCGATGTATTTACCGGAGTAAACCGCAGGACTGCCGCCGTTTTTCAGTTCCACTCCGCCGCGCTGCGCCGCCTGAACAAAGTCGGTTGCCAGCGTTACGAAGGGGACTATACGCGGCTCAAGCAGAAGCACGCCGAGCGCAGAGCCCGGCGCATGGCCGGATAACCAGTTTCCGTGCAAGGGGTAATCTGTTCCTCTGCATTGGCGGCGTCAACGCGCTGCACGGGCTGACCGATACCATTCGGGTGCCTGGCGTCCGTGAGGTCGTCGAGGCAATGGACAGGGATCAGATGGCCAATCCCAATGTGCGGAAGGCCGTCCTCGCCATGCGGAAGGAAGTGCAAAAGATACCCGCATTCGCTATTCAAAGTACACATGGAAAACCGCCTGCAAGGGAGTGGACGATTACCTCCTGAGCCGGGCGGCAACGATGTAAAGGAGAAAGAAATGTTAACAGCACAAGAGAAAGCGCGGATCTTGGCGAAGATCCGAAAAGACAGCTATGGCATTACACTGGAGCAAATGAAGCAGTATTTCATAAAGCACCAGCACGCACGGGAAATAGGCGATAAGAAGATGATGGAAAAAATCGAATACCATCTCACCTACATCAATTTCCACTATGAATGCGGCCTGCTGGTCACCGGGCAGTATGATAAACTCCCGGAGGTCATCAAAAACTGGTAAGACATCTCGCCACAGAAAGGAACGACACGAATATGGATAACATCACAGGCGGGCGATCTGCGGTAATCCAAGTAACTTTTTTGATGGAGGATCGCGGCTTTTGCAAAGACGTGTTTGCCACAGTTGAGAAACCGACGCGCTACTATAACCGCATTTTTGAAAACTACACCGGCGAAGTCGCCGCATGGTATTCCGCTAGCCCCCCGATCTTTGAAAGCGACTGCCGTATCAGCCCGCAAACGATCTTTGAGGTAGTCTATCAAGGGAGGCTTTGCGCAAGAGACGGAAACGGTGACTTTGAGGGAAAGATCCCCTTTGTTCCGTTTTTTGAGTTTGAACGGAGAGAAGCGATCCGCTGTTCTAAAAAGCTGCCAAATCTGAAAGGCTATGAGCAGATGAAAGAAAAGCTGCTATCCTTGCCCGGTGGTGAGCAGTATTCCCTCCATGGTGCCTGTCAGGATAACTGGATCTATGCCCTCAGCTTCGGTAAGGAGACCGTGCAGGTCATCGACACCAGCGAGTGGATGGGGCGGTCCTATGAACTGATTGCTGTTCTTTATACGCACAAGCCGACCGGATTCCAGTTTACAAATTACTGTATCCGGCCTGCCGGCATCATTTCATCTTCATTGCGCCACGATCTTCTGCTCTATGACTGGGCGGAACATCAGGCAGGCGCAGATTCTTATTGAGGTGGTCGTTTATGTCAAAGATTACGGAAAAGATCGCCAAGCTCCTTGCGTTGGCGGAAAGCCCCTACGAGGAGGAAGCCAAAGCCGCGCTGCTGCAGGCCCGGCATCTGATGGCGGAGCATAAGCTCATGCCGGAGGATATTGAGCCGCAGGAGAATAAAAAGGTGGTTCAGGAATGCGTGGGCGTCACCTGCACGAAGCTCTCTTCGCCGTGGACGGTTTACCTCTCCACGCTCATTGCCGCACATTACTGCTGCAGGCCCTATCGGAGCTCCGTACACGGCAGCAAGGTTTCGGAGATCGGGTTTATCGGCATGGAGGACGACTTCAAGCTCTGCAAGCTGGCGTTTCTCTACGCCTATGATTGCGTAGCAAGCCGATGCAGGCAGATCCGGACCCAAAAGAAATATCCTGCAAAGACACTTCGGGAGATGTGTAATTCCTACGGTTGGGGCTTCTGCCGCGGCCTGTCTGCCGCTTTCCAAAAGCAGGAGGCAGAACATCAGGAATGGGGATTGGTCATGGTCGTGCCGCAGGCGGTCGAGGACGTCGTTTCCAAAATGAAGCGGAGCAGTTATAAGATCTCGCCCCAAAGCAGTATGAACCATCAATACTCAGCCATGGGCTATGCGGATGGGCAGGAGTTCGATATGCGCCGCCGGCTGGAGCCTTCGGCGTGATTGGTGCATTTGCATTGACAATGCACATATAGCATATTATAATAGGGCTACGAAAGGAGTGTGAGAGCATGGCCAGTATCAACATGAGCATCCGCACGGATTCGGAATTAAAAGCACAGGCTGAACAGGTTCTCAGTCAGCTTGGTATGAACATGACTGGAACGATCAATATGTTTCTTCAGCAAATTGTTCGGGATCGTGCGGTACCTTTGTCCCTATCATTGAGTTCTGAGCAGTCTCTTTATGCTGATTTGCTCAAAGCAAGGACGGAGCGAGAACAGGGTGTTGAATATCTGTCTTCCGACTCTGTTCTCAGATCTATTGATTCCGCAATAGAGAAAGGCTCTGCCAATGGCTAAATATCAAGTGCAGGTTCATCCCCGTGTAGCCTCTCAGCTGGTTCAACATGCTGAATTTATCGCACGGGTAAGCAAACCTGCGGCACAACGATTCCGAGTGGGCTTTTCTGAGATTCTTCGCCGCATGCAGGAAAACCCGTATCAATTTCCCTCTTGTGATGATCCAAACTTGCCTTCCAATTTTTATCGAAAAGCTTTGTTTGGAACATGGTACAAAGTGATTTTCTATATTGAAAATCAGCAGGTTTTCGTAGATGCAGTGGCGGACTGCCGCTCGGAAAGCCAGATACTTTAGCGGTTCACATTTTTAGAGTGAATTATTGTTGCTCACTATGCAACAGCATACTACGAAGGACGTACAGACTTGTAAAAAGTCTGTGCGTCCTTTTCATTTTCAGGAGGATGATATGAAACCCACCTATTCAAATGCCCGGAAACTGGTATGGTATCCGGACCTCGCCTGCCCTGTCTGCGGCGGTGATGTCAATTCATGGGATAAACGATGCAGTCGTGCGCTGGGTTACCGGCAGATCGTATGTGAGGGCTGTATCTCGGAGGAGTATCAGATCACGGTGGAAAATCTGCGCTATGTGATGGAAAACCACTTTGGACTGGTTCCGTGTCCGGGGATATGAGCATGGAACAGAATCAACTGACCCGGGATCTCTACGCCGCAGGCTACACGCGGGAGGATCACCCCTCCTTCGTGTATTGGAGTGACTGGCAGAATTTCGGCTATCTCTTTGAGGCTCTATTGAAGTTTACATGGGAAACTCCATGCGGCCTTTTGGTCGATGGCAAAAGTGATCTCGGCCGGGGCCTTGCCTGCAGCGACGCCTCGTTCCAAGGCATCGATTACTGCCCGGAAAATGACAACCCACTGCTGCGCTGCCCCTATGAACACAAGGACTGTCCACACAGCATCCGCGGCTTTCCTGTCCCTCTCTGCCCCTGCCACACCACCGGCAAACGGTATTCTTTCGAGCAAAGCGTCGAGAAGGTGGAAATGGAGAGAAGCGAGAGACAGCACCGGCAATACATGGAGATTACCGGCGGGGTCTACTGCGCCTGCGTGGTAGGCTGCAATGGCTATGAAGGCGGCCGTGTCGAAGTCCAATACGATGTGGAGCAGTGTATTCGCTGCCGCTGCCAGAATCCTGTCTGCGTCATTCGCAAGCAGGAGCGGGACCTGAGCCGCGCCAATATCTTTTATGATGTGCGCCGCACTTGGATCACCCGCATCGGCTTTCTGGAGGAAAAGAAAGTACAGGTGACAAAGGGTGAGCGTGTGTTTCCCCATCCTGTGGCCCGAACGGACGCGGAGATCTGGCTGGAAACGAAAAAGGCGTGCTTCAACCCGCTTTGGGGCAGCTCTGTGATTGACTCCCCGCACCTGACACCAGAGGATCGGCGGCAGACATTTTTCAGCAAAGTGCACCGCCAGTACGGGGAGTATGATTACTTTGAATTTCACTATGATGTGGAGAATATCCGCATTGCCAAAAGTGAGCAAAGGGATCTGCTGCAAGATCTGCGGGATGTGGCGGACGGCTTGGAGGTCGTCCATGCGGTCGATCTCAAGAAGGAGCAGGCCGCCAAAAAGCGGGAATCCCGGCAGCGGCGCAGGGAGCAAAAGGAGCGGCGGCTGAACAAGCAGCGTTTCCCAGCTCCGCCCAAGGAGGAACAGCTTACACTACTGACAGAGGAGGAGCATTTCAGCAATGGCGATCAAACTGGCTGAACAGACGAATGGGCCCCACATTTTTATGCGGCTCCGTCTGGACAGCGGCCGCGTCGAGGAGATCGACGCTTACATCACAAAGGAAGGCTGGCGCTATGTCACCAGCGCAGACCGCACCCCGGAGGTGCGGCTGCGGATCATTGCGGCGTTTCATACGCTGTATTGACCTGCTTTCTATACATTTCAAGGGGAGGATGCCGGTTTTCGGCGTCCTCCCCCCATTTACAAAAAGGATGAGATTTTGAACATGAAATACGAATATTACCCGAAAAGACGGACGGAGCAGGAGCGCAGAGAGCTGAATGAGCAGATTCTCCGCCTGCTGCAAAGCGAAGCCTGTGAGCAGGCCGGTGTGACCGACGAGGACATTTTCAATCGCTATACCGGCGATGGCGGCCTGCACGGACTGCGGCGCAGCGACTATGAAAACTACAACGCATTCAGCGCGGCGAAAAAGGAGCTGGAAAACGGCCAGTTTTTCACACCGCCGCCCCTCTGCGAAATGATCGTTTCGGCCCTGCGCCTCTCCGACACAGATCTGGTAGCGGATCTCACCTGCGGCATGGGGAATTTCTTCAATTTCCTGCCAAATGAACGCAACGCCTACGGCTGTGAGGTTGATCCCAACGCCTGCGCCGTTGCCCGAAAGCTCTACCCGCAGGCACACATCGTACAGGGTGACATTCGGGACTATGAGCCCCAAACGCATTTTGATGTTGTCCTGGGCAATCCGCCCTTTCACCTGCGCTGGATCATGCCGGACGCCACCGTTATGACTTCCCATCAGTATTACTGCCTGAAGGCGGCAAAGCTGCTCAAGCCCCTCGGTATTCTGGCAGTCATTGTGCCGGCGTCCTTTCTTGCTGACAGCTTCTCCGATAAAGGCGCCATCCGCATGATGGAGAGCCGATTCAGCTTCTTAGGGCAGGTGATGCTGCCGGAGCACGCCTTTTCAGACAGCGGCGTGGACGGCTTTCCGACCAAGCTGCAATTCTGGCAGAAGAAAAGCACCGCGGCGGACTGGGCACCCAAACGGTACTCGACGGACTGCGCGGACATCTATATTCCCTCCGGGCATCCGGTCATGGCAGCGCCCGCGCTTTACGAGAAGTTTGTCATGGTCGCAAAGGCGGATCTGGCAGGCAATCGGAACAAAGTCTTTCTGGAACTGGCACAGCTCAAAACCACCAAGAGCACTTTTCTCTATCAGGTGAAGAAGTACCTGTATCAGATCCGAAGTCATCCGGCCACGCGGGAAAAATACGATGCCTGCTTTTCCTATGTCCATCGGTTTTATACCCAGCGGCAGCCGGTGGATATGCCCTATGAGGAGTGGCAGCGCGTGCAGCTTACCGAAGCAAAGGTGCTGACGTATCTGAAGCAGGCTTTGTGCCGCCAAAACGCCAAGCCGGAGCGGGACGAAATTCGTCTGGTCAAGCAGAAATACAGCTTTGTCTACAAGGCATACAGCCGAAAGATGGCAAAGCTCCTGACGGACGAGATGCGCACGCCGGTTACGATCTATCAGGCAGTGCTGGACAATAAGCCGGAGCGGTTTCCGGGCTATGAGCGGCTGCTGCGCCGGAAACGCCGGGAGTATGACAATCAGGAGCAGCCCTTTTCCGAGATGGCCGAAAACGCGCAGCTTGCTGACTGGATCGGTCGCTTTCAATATTGGGACGCCCAGAATCATGCTTACATCCACCTGAATCCACTCCAGAGTCACGATGTCAACCTGACGCTCCAAAAGCGGTACGCCTTCCTGCAATGGGAACAGGGCAGCGGCAAAACACCCGCCGCCATTTTTACGGGGAAGCACCGCGTGGAAATGGGCGCTGTCCACAGTATATGGGTCATTTCCAGCGCCATCTCCATCCGCAACAACTGGGATGTGATTTTGAAGGGCGCAGGCTTTTCCTATGTGTTTGTGGAGCGGCTGGCTGATCTGCAGCGCATCCGACCGGGTGATTTTGTGATCCTGACGCTGAACAAGGTCAGCCAGTACAAAAAGCAGATTGGGCGCTATATCAAGCAGCTTGGCTATAAAATCCAGTTTATTTTTGATGAGAGTGACAACATCTCCAACCCCAGCTCCAAGCAGACGCTTTCCGTGCTGTCCTGCTTTCGCCGCTGCAAGTATAAGCTCCTGACCACCGGCACCAGCACGCGGAACAATATCTCCGAGTTTGCTCCGCAGCTGGAGCTGCTCTACAACAATTCCATCAACATGATCTCGTGGTGTCGGACGCTTTACAGCTATGATAAACGGTCTGCGGATATGGAGCACAAGGAAAATCCCTATTACGCAATGCCAATCCCTGCTTACAAAAAGGGCTACCGCCTGTTCGCAAACTCCCATCTGCCGGAAAAGATCACCGTCTTTGGCGTGGGACAGCGAAATCAGGACATCTACAACGCCGACGAATTGGATCGGCTGTTGGGAAAGACGGTCATTACCCGCACCTTTGAGGAGGTCACGGGAAAGGACATCCGCCGTATCCATCAGATGCCGATTCCGTTTCTCCCAGAGGAGCGGGAGGTCTACAATATCGTGCTGAAGGAGTTTTACCGCATCCAGCGCGAGTATTACAGCTCGACCGGAAACAGCAGAAAGGACGCGCTGATGCGGCTCATTCAGCAGATTACCCTGCTTCTGCGCATCAGCGCCGCCCCGGACTGCATGAAGGAATACGAGGGCGAGACGCCGCTCAAGGAGATGGCCGTTGTGGAAGCCCTTGCCAGATGGCCGGAAGAAGTTGTAGCCATCGGCGTGCGGCATACTACGGTGTTGGACCGTTACGCCGCTGCCATCCGCGAATACCTTCCGGAGCGGCCTCTCTTTGTGGTGACGGGCTCCACCGTCACCTTCGCCAAGCGGCGCGCTCTGCGGGATGTATTGCGGGACAGTCAGAACGGCATCCTGCTCTGTACACAGCAGAGCCTTCCCTCCAGCGTGAACTTCGAGTTTGTCAACAAGATCATCATTCCGGAGATGCACTACAACAACGCCGGCATGAGCCAGTTTTATATGCGGTTCGTCCGCTACACCTCCACGGAGAAAAAGGATCTGTATTTCCCCATCTACATTGGAAGTCTGGAATCCAACCTCATGCAGATGGTGCTGGCAAAGGAAAAGCTCACCATGTTTATGAAGGGGCAGGACGCGGATATGGACGAGATCTATGCCAAATTCGGTGTGGATTATGACCTGCTCTCCACGTTGATGACCCGTGAAACGGATGACGAGGGACACCTGCGTATCCACTGGGGCGAACAGAAGATCGCCTGATTTCAGGAAAGGAACAAGAAATGGACAAATTTTATATTGAACTTTATCCAAAGGCTGATTTGGAAAACAAATGGTCAAAGAACAAACACACGCCCGGCGCCATGCCCTGTATGCGCTGCGGCGGCCCCATGCGGGAATCTCTTGCCGAAAACGCTCTGAGCCGTGCGCTGAATGTCTATGTCTGCCCTGCGTGCGGCATGGATGAGGCCCTGCGGGATGCCGCGGGGAAGGTACTCCCCATAAGCGAGTGGTACGCCGTGAAGCAGCACCGTTTTGCGGAGCATAAGGACCCGCAGGCAGTCAAGCTGACGCCTGCCTGTGCGTTCATGGAGATCTTCTCCGGAGCGCGGAAGACGCTGCCGTTGAGCAGCGCCCGGTATCCTGCTTCACTGGTTGCCTATTCCCGCTCTGACTATGACGGGTGGCGATGGTGGACAACCTGGTTCCCGGATGAAGAAATGCGCCCAGCTCCGGAGCTTGGGCAGGAGATCGACGCCTTCCAGTCGCAGCTGCTCACCCTGTCGGAGTTCAAAACCCTGTGGGCAATGGAGCGGATGTGCCGGCTGTATGCCCAGCCGACAAAGGAGCCCACGGAATTTAATCTGTACGCGGAAACAGCTCATTTTCACATCTGGCTCCGGTTAATTACGCGGGAGCGGGACTATAACCTCTACACATATTTCTTCGCAAAATAACTGAATCGTTCAGACGCAGAAAAGTTCCCGCCCCATTCAATGAATGAGGCGGGAGTTTTCTGCTCCAGCTGTAACTAGATAAAATAACTTGCCAATAGTTGATTTACAAGCTATATTTTCCATTGCTATTTAGTTTTAACTCGACCAGGTATTCCCTATCACTATCCACTATCATCGCAGATACAACAGCCGCATTATCTATGGCATTGAAATACATTCGCCCCATTCCATCACCTAACTTGGGGATAATAGAAAACACATCCCTGTTCAGTTCATCTTGGTATATAAAGAACTTATTTCTCACAGACGAAATATCAATTGCGTTTTCAACTATCAATTGATTTTTCCAGAAATTGTATTTTGTAATACTAATGCCACTCATGGTTGCGAAGGCTGTAGATATTCCAAAAATGTATATATCATCTTCGAATACCATAATTGAAATAGGGCTGGACAAACTAGCATTCTGCAGCAAAATATACCTTTCAGCTTTTTTACAAAGCACCCACGTTGCATAGTTACTCGTGCCATACTCTTCCTGCGATTGGGAATAAACCAAAAATTGACCAATCTCATTATCGAGCAATAAGGTAGCCGTCAACGAAGCATCTTGCGCAATTTTACGTCCCTCTTCCTCCATCACACACAGCGGATACACGCTCCTCTGCACGTGATGGCCCGTTATTACCCATGTGAATATAGGAAAAAGAACTAATACTATTGCACCAGCTTTTTTGAATGCCTTTATTCCCATGTATCCCAAAATGTTTCTTTGACTTGAAGGAAAAGATAATTACCACCACCTAATGTAGGGAGATAAGACGTATCAATAACCCAAGGTGTCCATCTGTATAATGCGTGTGTTGCACGATTTGACGGAGTTATTTTTGCCGGGTATGTCGTACCTTTATATGTAAATGATTTTCCACCATTGACCGTGAGTGTAGCATTCCAATTTGTCTCATTATATAATTCCTTCAAGCGGGATGTCCCCTCGGAAATCTGAATATCAATTCCGGTATATCTTTCAATATCCCCACTATCTGTAGCACCGTATCCCATGCAATAGTAAACGCCCCTCATATTTGCATGAAGATTCTTATTCGTAATAATGGAACTCTCTTTTTGCATGGTACATAAAATTACCTTGGGGTTTACATTATAGTCTTTGGCTACATTATAAATTGTCCTTGATGCCTGAAACCCCTCCCCATAAGTAACGGGCTCACCATCTTCAAGATAGTAAATTGCAATTTCATTTCGTAGGATAGAGCCGCGCTCTTCAAAAAGGTTTTGAATCTCCGCTTGCGTTAAACTCTGCGCTGTAAATTCATTATCCTCCATTAGTTTGCACATATTCTTCCCATTTATAACATAGTTAGTTGAGGTAGCTGTTGCATGAGTGCTAACGTTTTCTTCTTCATTGAGGTTGGAAATCTTTACAGCCGAAGACAGTTCTTGATTATTAAAAAAAGTCCTTTTAATAATCTGATTAGCATTATGCTCATATTCAACCTTATTACCTTCGTTGTCGATCATAGCAGCAAGGTGTCCATCTTCATAATCATAGGAAATTACATACCCATCGGTATGGACTTCTCCTACAACATAGCCATTATCTACAAGAAGAATATTTTTAGGAGTATCCATTTCGTTACAAATCTGCATCACTTGCTGCATCTCTTCCTCAACATTGCGAATGTCCTGAATAGTCGTTGCATTAAACTTAGTCGGCATTTGGTTACTTGCATATGTAGGAATACTAATCGCGGTAAGTGTCAGGACTGTTAGCAAAATTTTCGAAGCTTTCTTTTTCATATCTTGTCCACCTCATTCTTTAGCATATTGTATAGGTCTTTAAACTTATTTTCCATATAGTGATTTTAAAGGCTATGTGCTTTGATATAACCCCATTGAGAATACTGTACCGGGAATATACCGAGAGCAATCAGAAAGAACTGTAGGTCTGGTTTCCTCCTCTCATATAAGTGCATCGGACAATCTCATGTATTATTTTCCCTGTGGTCAATTTTTTGCGTATACATTCAGTTTAAACATATTGACATGACATCTCCCCTTTTATTGATTTGGTTGCAGATGTATTTCTTGATTTTCCCAAACGCGAACTCTGTCAAAAATACATTGCAATAATTAAAACAACTACATTCAAAAAATGTAACAATAAGAATATTGTCGATTCATATCTTCTCTCTTCCGGCGTTGCGTTATCGATGGAAGGTCGTACGAATCGAATAATTTCAAAATATAGAGTGGATTGCCTTATTCACCCCTTATATTTGCAATCCACATAGAACAACTCTAAATGGCAAAAATATGATACAGCGTGTGGGTATTGAATTACTGTCGATTCCGGAACATACTACAAGCCAAAACCGTGTGGTCGCCTATAACAGAAGCTCTCACGAAGGCTCTGTGACCTATTACGGCACGGTTGGCGAGCAGTACCGCGGCATCGTGACCGTTTATGCCAAGGACGCCAACGGCGAAGATTCCCGGGATATTACCACTGGCACCGTTACCGCAAGGAAATGAAACAAAGGACAGGAAAGCGCAGCATCCGCTGCGTTTTCCTCGACAGACTGAGGGCGGCCCTTTTCAGGGTCGCCCTCTTCTGAATTGTTGTGTTATATCAATAGTCAGGCTGACCGGTTTCATACCAGGAGTAGAAACGTACACTAGAACGGTCGGCAGCCACCCATGCATACGCAAGGGTCGTATCGTTGTAGCAAGTTTTGCCCGCCTGTGCAATACGTACATACTTCACGTCGCTAGGAACACTGCCATTGTTCGGGCGAACAATTACAACATGATCCTTGGTGATACCGATAGAGGGAATGCCATCGTTGGCACGACTCTGTGCCTGCTTATAGGTCACAGACCACCACTTGGGGAACTGGTTGTGCGCCAAAGAATTCCACATATTCGTGCACCCGCCGATAGGCAAAGGAGTGTCACATGCTTCAGCAACATCCTGTGCGAAGATATTGCAATACGTATTGCCGCCAGAGGGCAGATACTTAGAGTTGTTCTCAACATCAAAGCCATCAATGATGTCCGCATATTCTTTACCTGTCATAATAAAACCTCCTTAATCAATTTCGTTTTGTGAATTGACTAGACTGAAAGCAATAATTGGTTAAGCATCCGCTGTCAACACAATCTGTCTTGTCGCTTCAAAATCGTACACATGAATGCTCTCGTAGGGATGGTATCGAATTGTCAGGTAAACAGCCGCCTTGCTGGCTGGGCGGAGTTCTGCTGAAACAATGCTTTCCATCAAACTTTTCTCTGTAGGAAACTGCTCCACAGGCAGATAACGAGGCAGCGTGTCCGGGTTCGCCAGCAAATTGTCCCAGGTCTCTCCACCGTCATTTGTCCTCAACAGAATGCAGGCGTTCTCTTCGCTGCTTCCCAGAAGAATTCCCTCCTGCTCACTAAAGAAAAACAATCCAGAAACCGTGCATGTAAACGGATCACCGACCTTGTCCCAGTCTTTTCCATCATCCGTGGTATGGAAAAGCTGGCTCTTAGAAACTGCCCAGCCATCAGACTCGCTGCTGAAATGATATGCACTGGTGTTTTTAGGTACTGAATCCATCCACGCTTCAGGCGCGGAGGCATTGTCTTTCAGCACACCTGCTGCCTCCAGAACATTCGCATAAGCCCAATGGCTCTCTGCCAAATCCGAAAAAGGATTTTCGACAGACAGTAGTTCCGTCGCAGATTCATCACGTCCGAGCATCCGGTTGATGGCCGTGACAGCTTCAGCACGGGTGATTTGGCGTTCCGGGTGGAACAGTCTATCAACACTTCCTTGCAGCCAGCCCAGAACTTTCACGCTGTAGATGTACTTCTCAGCCCAGTAATCGGCAGGAACATCTGCAAACACAAATTCTTCTCCGTACTGTCCAACAGGCGCCGCAAACTGACAGCGATGCAGCAAAACAGCGAATGCGGCTCTGCTGATAGGCTTGTCCGGTCGAAATGTTCCATCCGCGTATCCGGTGAGGATGCCATAGCTTGCAAGATATGCAATTGCCTGGGTGCAGTCTTTTCCTGTTGTATCTGAGAACGGGGATCGGTAACTGCCAGCCTTATTGTCGGCGTCCAGCAGGGTGTATAGCATCTGTGCCAATTCGCCGCGTGTCAAGGGAGCATCGGAACGTGCAAGCCCACCATTCACCGGCAGGTATGCCAGATGCCTCGTTGTCTGGAGCTTCGGCCACGCATCCGGCTGAGTCGGAACCAAGCCTTTCCGCAAATTCTCCATGGAAAAGGCGGAGGACACACGTTTAAACGCATCCAAAAAATCTCCGCCAGTTTGAGCGCCCCCTCCTGGGACCTTCCATAGAAATACCTGGTTCTTTCCCATCGCAATGATTTGGTACGCCATATCATCGTAGTGCCTCGAGAAGAAATCAGACCGTGGGGAAACCACCTCAATGGAACCAATCTCTCCGCCGTATTTTTCACGGGATTGAGCGTGATAGAAGTTCACGCTGGTATCGGTTTCCTCGGCAATGATCTCGTCCTGACGAATGCCAGGAATCGTGACTGAAAATCCGAGCTGGTCGCTTTTATACTGGACTAATGCAGGGGCGGCTGCTTGGGCTGGGATACTCAGCAGTAGGCATACTGCCAGTAAAATAGAAATCCGTTTCATTTACAGCAATTCCTCCTTTGAGCCCTGTAGCACATGGCGACCTTGTTCCTGCGGAATTATCTCAAGCTGTGTGTTTACCCCCCGATTCGTTTTGTGACTTGCAAGTCTATTATATAGAGGGTAATTCCGACAGGAAAATGTAAACTCGGCTTTCAAAAATTTTTTTCACAGCAGAAGATACATTTCTTGATCTTCCCAAACAGGGACTTCATCAAAATACATTGTAATAATTAAAACAACTACGTTCAAAAAATGTAACAACCGAATATTGTTCGAAGCTGTTTACCCTGCTCCAGAAATTGCATTGGAGAGATTACAATTTTATACGTATTTTTTCTTTATTTCATAAAGTAGCCGAATCTTTCAGACGCAGAAAAACTCCCGCTCCATTCAATAAATGGGGCGGGAGTTTTCTGCTGCAGCTATAACTGGATAATACAACTTGCCAATAGTTGATTAATTATCAGCTATATATTTCTGTCAATTGGTAATATTCACAGCACCAGTAACTTTGACATTATCTACCGATCTGGCATACAGTGAATAAACCGAAGCTGCTGTAGCGTCCAAGCCTCCCTCTCTGCCAGATGTGAGCATGACATATGCACCATTGCCGGTGCTATGTGCATAAAGCCTAAATTCTAATCTCGCATAAGCCGGGGACCAGGTTCCCTGAAAACTCACCCTCGATTTCGCTGGCATCTCGAAATCATCTGTGATTTTATAGAACTTACCGTCCCCCGGGATGTTAATTTCCTCATACACGATTGCGCGAGGCATAACAGTTTCTTGCGCTTCATTTCTCGCAGTATCAGTCTCTGCCGCAAATGCGGGAACCGCCATAGCGGCACACATCGCCACGGAAAACAGCACTGCAATCATTTTTTGCATTTTCTTCACAAAAACGCTCCTTTTCAGTCTAAAGTGTAGTTGTTTGCTGTAATTAATTCATTGTATATACAGTCTCCACATAGTAGCTTTTAAACGGTATATGCCCTCATTGGGTCTCCATCGAAAAAACAGCCGTTTGAGTAGCGTACCTTGATGCTGTGTTTATTGGATTGTAGCAGCACGTAACAAGGAAATAGGTGCCGTCATCCATGGGCGCCGTAAAATACAGTTCAAGCAAATAGCCGTTTTCTTTTTCCATCGAAACTGCGTAAGTATACTGCGAATCTTCAGGAAGGATGAGTTCAGTGTAAGCGGAACAATTGTTTTTCTTTAAGGCAAATTCCACTAATTTATCAATGCCAGGCTTTTCCGCAACATGTCCCACTTCAAAGAAATTTTCCGCGTCACTATGATTTTGCCAACTATAAAAGCCAGAGTCATAGTGGTGCTCCGTCCAAATTGCAGTATCAATAGCAATATCGAAATTATCCGCTTGGAATTTTGAAATATTTGCTTGATTCTCTTCTATAGATGGAGTTTCAATCACGTTATTAATCTGCTCGTCATTATGGTTGCTTTTTACTCCCAACCAGATTATTGCCAAAAGCAACCCAACCAATAGAGCTACTATTATTTTTGTTCGTTTCATTCCTGAAGTGTATTCATTTTGTAGGTGCTGACCTTCCCAGTGTTAAAGCCAGCGTCTACAAAGGTTGTAGCACTAATGGAATGATAGGTCCATTTGTTGTTGGCATATGTGCTATACCCAGAAATAGTCACCAAGTAAGGCTTTGTGGCGCCAGCGGTACCAGCATCAGAGTTGAACCACACTCTAGTATAAGAAGAGATGGAGGTTGTAGCAGTTCCAGAGCCATTATACAGACTGGAAGATTTAGCCATTTTGTAGCCAGCTCCATAGGTGTCATTAAACACAATCAGTCCATCATCATCTTCACTCGGATAGTTATACGCGTAATCATAGAGAGAGCAGGTAAACGGATAATCCATCCAAGATCCGGCAGGCGCCATCCAACCAGTGGACAGCGTACCACTGCTAGTCCAAATTTTCACCTGATAAAAAGTGGAGTCTTCAATGACTTTTGTTGTACCAGTGAAAATGATTGCTTCGCCGTTATGAACCGTCTTGAGGACGGTACTCCCTGTAGCAGAGGTATATACATAACCCGTGGTAGATCCCGCCATCCAAGTATGGAAGAGTTCGACTCTGTTATTCTGGCTTGCAGTAACGGCTGTAGTATTTTGAGAAAGAACTGCAGCATCGTTCTCCGCTTTAGCCAATTCAGCCGCAGATGCTTCTGAATAATCCTCATCGCACACATACAAATTATAGAGAGTATATGCAGCGTCTTTGGTCTTATTTGTATAAGTCAACATATCATCAATGCTACGTACAGAAGTAGGCCAAAAATCAAACACCTGGAAATTGCCGTCAGGGGTGATGATATAAGAGGCAAAGGCGTAATCTTTAAAATTCACTTTATCTGAAGCAGGGAAATCTTTTGCAACATAATCTTCATTATCATAACCAATAATTAGAATAAGGTGCTGTTCTTTGGACAAACCAGCAAGTTTATCTCTTTCCAAAAAACTACTGGCATTGGAATCCACAACGATAGCTGCGAATGGGTCAGCTTCAGCTGCAGCAATCAAAGAATCGGTATCACTTACTACATCAACATTGTCAAAATTTGTATTACTGGTTAAGTCGATTTGGGTATCTGCTGTATCAGTTGAGAAGTAAATAACTCTTTCTACATCGAAGTTTTTAGCAGCATCACGAGGTGCATTATATGCATCAATTCCATTAACTGTATATGCAACTGAATCTTTAGAAACAAAGTCCATATTGGACGCATTCGTGATGGTAGTCATCGTGCATACGGCCACGACACATACAAATACCTTTTTGAACAATTTCATGTGTTATCCTCCTTGCGAGCAATTCTTTGTGTATACATTCAGTTTAAACCCATCGACATGGCATCTCCCCTTTATTGATTTAGTTGCAGATGTATTTTTTGATTTTCCCAAATGCGAACTCTGTCAAAAATACATTGCAATAATTAAAACAACTACGTTCAAAAAATATAACAATAAGAATACCGTTACATTTTTTGAATGTAAGTGTTTATATATAAAAGATCTTTCATAAACAGGCTGAAGCTATAAAACCCAGAGTCATAAAGTTCATCATGAGAGACTGCATTTTGCATATAGAGGTAAATTGAAAAGCCCCATGAACTAAAGATTATTGGTTTACAATTTCGGATTCCGCATCTCCTTTAAGATCGTGATTAGCAGTGTCGCGATAATAAAAATTAAGGAGATGTTTATGATGTAGCTTATGCAATGGGTTGATATAAACCCCAACAACAAATTATTCGCCTTTCTGCTAATCACGAAAAATGTCAGCACAAATAAGCAATACTCGTGTTGACATCCACATGTGCATTATACAGACTGGAGGAAAAATTTATGGATACAAAAGTTTTGATGACACAGCAGTGGCTCAATGAAACCTATGCCGGAACCAGCGGATACTCCGCAGTTGATGAAGATGGTATTACTGGCATGGGAACTATTCGTGCTCTGATCTGGGCATTGCAGACGGAACTGGGCATTTCTGCGGATGGTGTGTTTGGCGATGGCACTGCCAAGGCATTCACAGCCCTGAGTACCGAAAGCGATTCCAGCATTACAACCATCAATCATCAGATTCATATTCTGCAGGGTGCATTGTATTGCAAGGGGCAGGGTCTAGATCCCATCTATCTTAATGGTGTCTATACCGACACCACGAAAGAAGCGGTAAGAAAATTTCAGGAATATGCCGGCCTGAGCACTACCGATCAGACTGGCATCGCAAATGCAGAAGTAATGAAAGCTCTGCTCAACACAGACGCATATACGCTGCTACGTTCTGGTGATTCTAAGATTAGAGAGATTCAGCAGGCTCTGAACAATAAGTATCATTCCTACATTGGGCTGATTCCCTGTGATGGACTGTTTACCAAAAAGACTATGCGGGCACTGATTTCCGGGCTACAGGTGGAACAGAAAAAAGAATATTCCAACAATGTTGTAGACGGTGTTTGGGGTTCCAACACTATGAATCGTTGCCCGACTCTGCAGCGATATGGAACAATCACCAACAAGCAGTATGTCTATATTCTGCAGTACGCGCTGTATGCAAACGGTTTTGATCCGAACGGTTTTGATGGTGGCTTCGGCAATGGTGTCCAGACCGCAGTTAAGGCATTTCAGAAATTCTCTGCTTTGGCCTTGGATGGTATCGTTGGCAAGCGTACCTGGGCATCTCTGCTGGTAAGCTATGGTGACCAAAGCCGCATTGGCACAGCTTGCGATTTCAGCGTTCCCCTTACCGCAGCAAAAGCGCAAGCCTTGGTTGAGAACGGCAGAACAATTGTTGGTCGGTATATTAGCGGAACCACCAAGAAACTGACTCGTGATGAAATGAAGGTCATCTACAACGCAGGCCTGAAAGTGTTCCCGATTTATCAAATCACGAATAACTATAGAAATTACTTTTCGGCAGGCCGTGGTCGCCGAGACGCCTACTATGCGATTGAGGCATTGAGAAGCCTTTACTTCCCGGATGGAACTACAGTATACTTTGCTGTGGACTTTGATGCGACCGTGGATGACGTCAACGGTTATGTCATTCCTTATTTCAAGGCCATCAAAGAAGAATTTGATAAATTTGGGTCCGATAAGTATAAGGTTGGCATTTATGGCCCCAGATATGTCTGCACTCTGGTTAAGGAAGCTGGTTACTCTGTAAGCAGTTTTGTGTGTGATATGTCTGCTGGCTTTGCCTGTAACATTGGTTTCCCTCTGCCCAAAGATTGGGCTTTCGATCAGATTTCCACCCTGACTCTCGGTACTGGAGACGCAGCCATCGAAATCGACAACAATATTGCTTCTGGCAGAAACAATGGCATCCTGATTGACCCGGAACAGGCTGCGGAACAAATCGAAAGTGAAAAATACATCAAACGGACAAATATCGTGTCCAAAATCTGCGATTGCCACAAGCTGCCGAACGGATACGAAATTTGGAATGATTCGTTCACTTTTGGGACTAAGTATCTGCTTCTGAGTAACGGCGTTATGGACGTCTATATGACTGCTTCTCTGACTCATGGCAACAGTGATAATGTCGTCAACACCGTAACGATCACAAACGGCAATTTTGATGATGCCACCATTACCACACAGCTTGGACAAATGTTGGCAAGTGTTAATCTTACGTTAGACGATGCTGAACTGCCCAATCTGGAACTTCTGGCAGCGGAGATTCAGAACGGCAAAATGGAGCTTGCGCTAAGTGCCAATCCCGCTGATTCTTCTGTAACTCTGGCGATTACCTCTGTGGTTTATGATACGCAGGCTTATGTGCCGTCCAGTGTGGAAGTTGCTGTCACCGTCGAATACGTATTCCACACAAATCTGTCCACGCCGACCCCCGCATACGAACCATACTATGAAAAGGTTCTAGAAAGAGTTAACGAGTACATTGAACTGGCCACAAAGGCCATTGCCAACACACTGCTAATCATTTTCATGTTTGCTGTTGCTGCTGCGGTTGCATACGGGACTATCTCTACTGGTACCGTACTGCTGTCTCTGCTCACCTGCTTATTCGTTCGATAAAGGAGATTCTTCATGCACTATTGTACTTCATTTAAGGAACAAGACAAAATTGAGCATTTCAGATGCTGTTTGCGGCTGCGGAAAAAATTCAGTCGTATTTATTTCGCGGTAATATGGTTTATCCTTTTTCTGGTTGCAATAGCGTTTTTCTTATTAAGTCCAACTACAAAATGGTTTTCTAAAGAATTTGCCATTTTAGACGAAATCATTTCACTGATTATTGTCTGTTTTTGGACTTATCGATTCATGGTACCTTCTTTCGTAAAGTCTAAGAGACGGAACTGGTACAAAAAAATTTTGCCAGAACAAAGCGCATCGCTTTATGTGCAGATTTCTGCGTCCCATCTGGAATTTTGTAGTGCGACAGGAAAAAGCGTAATATTTAGCTATAAGCCACAAACAAAAAAAGGGGAACGAAATCTGCCTAAAAAGGATCAGACAATCGGAGAAATCATTGAAGCAAAAAATGGCATATATTTTGTGGGTTCAGACATCGAACTTGTTGATGTAGGTCCCGTCCTCTTTGTTGACAAGAATGACGTTCCCGCAGAGGATTACAGCAAACTCAGAGAGATGCTGAAAGGTGTTTTTCTTGAGAAGTATTATGATTATAGTGCAGAATGAAAGAATCATCCTTATCGGAGGTGTGAAACAGCCTCCTGGAAAACAGGAGTTCACCGCGCTCTGGCCCTGTCAATGCAGGTCAGTAAAATAAAAAAAGGCTACGTTTTACGCTTACTACGCGATGGCTGCGGTGAGTAAGAAATACAGAAATAGCGGGATGGAATTATCCACCCCGCTATTTCATATTTTGCAACTTCTCTACCGTATACATCTCAATCTGATAGAGTTGCATAGCAAACATAAACATATCGATATCTTTACCGCTAAAATCCGCACGAGCCAGTCCAACTATTATATTAACATCAAAACTGTCGGCGTTTGGTGCAGATGGATAGTGGAATAAATGGCCAATATCATTTAGTTTGGTTGCCTCTTTTACTTGCTCAGAAGTTAATAACGTGTAGCCGCCGAGCCTCGTTGTCGTAAAATAGACGGCGTTGTGTGTCGGAGAGCGCCGAGGAATATGTCGCAGAATGAATGAGCATAAGGAGTGGCCCATGGCCACTCCTTCCCAAATTCAAGCTACTTCGCCCTCCAGTACAATCTGCACCATGCGGTCATCAATAATGGCTCTGCGGTTCTGGTACGCATAGATCAGTGCCTGCGTACAGACACGGTTAATGAGGCGTGGAACACCAGAGGAAAACTCAAAGATCCGTTGGAGCGCATCCTCAGAGAAAATGGGATTTGGATGCCCAGCGTAGGCCAGTTGTTTTTCAATGTATTGCCTTGTTGCCAGTTGCTATAAACCCGCCAGTCAGAGAAAAGTTGCCCCTGACTGGCGGTGCCCTGTGAAAGTTATAGCATTGGTCTTATTTGCTGCGCTTGAGGATCTCGCACAGCAGCGCATAGGTGCGCTCGGTGGATGGAACGCTCAATCGCTCGTTCGGCGAATGCACATCATGCAACTCCGGCCCGAATGAGATAATGTCAAGGTTGGGGATCTTTGCTGCAACCAGGCCGCATTCGAGGCCGCCATGGGTTGCGCTGACCGTTCCTTCACGGTCACTGATGCTCTCCGGTAAGCAGCCAGCGCAGTCTCGCGCAAAGAGGAATTACGGGCATACTGCCAGCCGGGATACGAACTGAGTTCTGCCATCTCGCCATGTGCAGTTTCTACGATTGCCCGGAGCCGCTGTACCAGCATTTCCATTTGGGATGCGATGCTGAAGCGAATCAAATAGGTGAGATGCAGCCCATCCTCCCGCATGTAAAGTATGCCGAGGTTCAGGGATGTCTGCATCAAACCAGGAAGCGATGCACTCATTACCTCAACCCCATTCGGTAATATCATAAGAGCACGCAGAAGCACGGCGGTATCCTCGGCACAGATGGCAGCCTTTGCCTCTGTGTCTTCGCAGGAAACTGTCACATTGGCATCGGTATCAGCGTACTCATTCTGCAGTGTTGCTCCAAAGGAACTGACAAACACTTCAAATTCTTTCCTGCAGCTCACGGGGATTGCCACAGCAGCCGCACAGTTTGAGCGGATCACATTATCAAATTCTCCGCCCTGCACATCAATAAGGCACAGCCCTGGGAACCGTTCCATGGCCGAATAGAGGAGCCGCCCCATTAGGACATTGGCATTTCCTCGCTCTTTGTCGACATCGGCACCGGAATGTCCGCCCAGCAAACCGGAAATTGTGACGCAGTAACCGGACATGTCGTCTGCAAGCGGTTCGCGCGAGCCGTGTAGAAAATACATTCTACGCTCGTACCGCCAGCACACGAGACGGTGAAAACACCCTCTTCTTCGGAGTCCAAGTTCATGAGTTTAGACGCTTTCAATTATACTAAGGGCGCGCTATTGTACGCTTTTTGTTATGGAGTATATGTGAAACAGTTGTGTTCACCATGGACTGGTGAACGAATAAAAGGCTCGGTGTCACCGAAAAGGTTGATCCTATCATTTACAAATTAGCCGAATTCCGCTCTTTATATTTTGACACTCCGGTCCAAACAATGCAAACGAAAGGATATGATTTTATGCCAGATTTGTCTACGGTTGTTAATATGTTTTTTGGTGCAGACAATAACAAAGTTCTGTATGCTCTGATTATTCTTGTAACTTTAGACTACATAACAGGCGTCTGTGTTGCAATTAAGGACAAAAAACTGTCAAGTTCAATCGGGGCAAAGGGAATCATAAATAAAGTAGTGATTTTCATTATGGTTTCACTTAGTCATGTAGTTGATTCGTACCTCCTCTCTTCCGGCGTTGCATTAGAACGGATCACTATTTTATTTTACTGTGCCAACGAAGCAATTAGTATTTTAGAGAATGCCGGGAAAATAGGTGTCCCATTACCCGAAAAGCTGCTGGCTCATTTAAATTCCTTCAAAGAAAAAAATTCATAAATTCTCTGTTAGGTAAGTTTCTGCCGTATTTTATTTTCGGCACGTTTTTTGATTTGATTAATGTTCTGACGGCTGACTTGAAGGTATTTTGCTATGTCACTTACCGAATAACCATAAGTGTATACAGCCATCAAAATAAATATCTCTCGTTCGGATAAACCGGAAGACGGAAAATATCCGGATATAGACTCTTCAAGTTCAACTGCAGTCTGAACAAGCACTAGATTTGACTGTGATGGCGTGAGGTCTTCAAAATACACTTCAGGTACTTTTCGGTCCCGTTCTTTTTGTAACCTTTTAATATAATAATGATACGTGGATCGAATCAGGAAATTGACGATGGCTCCGTCACTCGTGTTGTTTAGTTTTTCTATATCAATATGGTGAATTAACTCAATAAAATCCGCAGTTAAGTCCTGTTCGGCGTCTTCGTAGTTGAGTTTTCTAGCATAATTTTTTAATATTCCAGAAAATTTTGAGACGAGAAACATCATATCTGAATCACATCCTTGTTGAGCATGGATAATGGAATCTATGAGCATACATACGCTCCTTTACTCGTTTCGAGTAAAAGAGCGCATAGAGGTCAAAAGTGTAAACTCAACAATAAATGGCTGTCAAATTTCCTATACAATAAACACTTAGGACGTAAAAATGCAACCAATGATACTATCGAGAAGCAAGAAAAAAGCGAGGACCTATGTCCTCGCTTTTCTCGAATTTACTTCGCTTGATTTGTTGAATATTTCCAGTCTTCCATGGCTTGGCGTGCTTTCCGCTTGGCTCGTACCAATGCCATACGGACATTATCCGAAGACATTCCTAAATCATTAGCAATTTCTTTTCCACTTTTATTCAATAGATATTTAGCACTAAGCAGGTATTGCGTTTTAGAATCAAGTGAGTTCCAAACTTGGTCAAGGCAAAATAAATTTTCCCGTTTAATAATGTCATCTTCCAGCGAATCGTAATTGTCAACGATAACGTCCTGTTCAAAATCGAAGTCTAATTCTTTCTTTTTGTCTCGACAATAATTATAAGCCGTATTCTTTGCAGCGGTAATGATATAATTAACAAGCCCTCGGCGATCAAGTTTACGAAGAAAGCCTACTTTGTCGATGAGCTTTTCAATCACTGTGTGCAGAATATCTTCTGCATCGGTGGACGACTGTACGATTCGGATAATTTCAGAATATAGAAGTGATTGATACTGTATGTAGAGCCATGCCATGAATTCTCTATCTCCATCATCTTCTATTGCCAATATGATATATGGGATAATTTCTATCACCCCTCTTTAGAAGCTTTCTTCGCTTGCTCTTGTATTGTGGAACTCAATTGGATATCACCTAACAAAACTAGCAGTGCACGTCGGCGATTATCAGGCAGTTTTTGTAATATCGATATAACATCTTGAATCGTAACATTGTCAATAAATGAATCGGTGAAAACGGATGGAGACATGTCAAACGGCACACGCCCCAGAAGATAATCTGTAGTCACATTGAAATAATCCGCATACTGAATCAACATATCGAAGCTTGGTTGATTGCGTCCTGTTTCATAACTAGAAATCGTGCTCCCAGATTGGTGAAAAAGAGCAGCGAAATCTTCTTGAGATAAGCCTGTATCTCTGCGAAGTTCAGTGAAGAGGTCCTTAAACTGAGCCATATGGTACGCCCCTATTTTTTCATTTTGCTAATTATATTATTTCCAAAGGGCATAGGCTTTATATTCTATAATTCATATAGACTTTTTAATTTTTACCCATTAAATAGTATTAAACATATCGAATCAATTTGCTATAATAGTGGCAATTGGAGCAAAGCTAAAAAAAACTTCTTTTGCGCGTTACAAATTGACAGGTTATGTGTTTATTGTATAAGGGTAATTATTATGGTGGCATGGCTTTGTGTAAGATTCGCAACATTGACTATTCCGCAATACAAATATCGAAAGCTTCTGCTGATCGGGCAGGTCTACCAGATACGCAGTTTATCCCGCTGAAATTTTTTGGGGTATAATTGCCACGTAGCAAATACAGTCATCGACATGTCCCTTTTTCGAAGGGTATATTATATTTAAAACATCTGGATCAATTCTTGAATTTTCTTGATTAACCGTTCACTAGAAAAGTATGTTCGTTCATTCTCTCTAGTGATTACTGGCATAGCTAATGGAGAGGATTAGATATATGCTTATCTTTGCTACTATGATAAATGACGTTGATGATCGTGCATTTATGCAAGAAGTATATCAGCAGAACGAGCGCCTGATGTATGCAATCGCATTAAAATATGCTTCCAACACACAGGATTGTGAAGATATTGTTCATGATACGGTCGAAAGGCTTTGCAAAAACATTATCAAAATAAAAGGTCTTCCGAATTCTGCACTTCGTGCATACGTGATTTACGCGGTCAGAAATACGGCTATAAATTTTAGAAAACACCAAGCAACGATAAACCGCCATATTCAACAATTATCGGATGATGATTTAAGCAGTGAATACGATCAACCTGAATCAATAATTGAGAGAATAGAAGACCTCCAAGAAAAAAGAACCAGTCTGACTACAGTGTGGATGCAGCTTACTGATGCCGAGCAAGAATTGCTGTATAGAAAATATGTTCTAGAACAAACGACAGAAGAGCTCGCAGGAATTTTCCAGTGCAGCAGAGACAGTATCCGGATGCGTCTTTCACGCGTAAGGCGAAAATCTCTAAGGTTAATGAAAGGGGATGGCACAAATGACGAGACACGAACGACTGTTGGAAAACTATGAAGATGCATATTTTGCGCTGCTGATGGAAGATGTTGCACAAATGGAAGGCGCTCGGTTAGACCAACTCAACATGGAATTGCAGAATGATCCTCACACTGCAGTTCCTGAAGAACTCACAAAAAGGTGTTTGAAAACAATAAATGCGCATTTTTCAAATATGCGCAGAAGCAGCAGCCTTAGAGTTGTAAAAAAGGCAATTAACCTGGCAGCAATATTGATCGCAATTTCAACTCTACTTTTTACGTCAGCATTTGCAATTTCCGATGAATTTAGAACAGCCACTCTTAATTTGGTGATCGCCGCAAATGAGAAGTACACACAATTGAAAATGAAGCAAGAGGATACCCCTCAAGAATCCGGCAACACTGTGGTTGCAGACGATAGTGAATTTTTTAAAAATATACGTTTGGCATGGCTTCCTGAAGGATACGAATATTTATCAGGAGAATACGATTATCAGGCCATCTTTGCAAACGATGAAAATAACTGGATAATCATTAACAGGTTTGATGGGACTTCTACTTACAATGTAGATACAGAGGGAGCCGAAATAGTAGAGGAAATCATGATAAATGGGAACTCTGGGTTGCGCATTGTAAAAAACGGCCAGACACATATTGCCCTCGCAAATACTGACAAGAATATCTTTATTGACATTTCTTCGTCAGAACACGTACCAGGTGAAATCGTTGAAAAAATAGCCCAAAATATTTTTGTGATTGATTAGGTTGCAAATAACGATTTTCTGTGTTCCTTACAGTAGAAGCCTCTATCAGAGGCAAAACACAAGGAGGAAAACAAAAATGATTTGCAAGCAAAAAAACCTGGTGAAAGTTCTGCTTCTAGCAGTTGTAGTGTCCCTTTTTACTATGACAACAGCTTTTGCACAGGAATATCCCACACAAAATACCAATGCTCGGTATATTGGTATTTCTACATTGAATGCTGACCTATCAATTGACGATAATGGTAAGTCCAGTTGTTCAGGAAGTGTGATCTTGAATAATAGTGGTTATAGTGCGGATCTCACCATGGAACTTATTCAGGTCGATACCGGAAAGGTGATGAAGACATGGACGAATTCCGGAAGTATTAGTATCAGATTAACCAATAAACCTTGGTATGTAACAAGTGGACATAGATATCAAGTAAAAGTTACAGTTACAGTTTATAATACATCTGGGAAGTCCATCGAAACTACGGAAGAAGTATCTAGTATTGTAAAATTTTAATTTGAGAATATTCGCAGAAAAGAAAAAGTCCGCAAAAGACGTATGAGTAATCATCGTGTGTTTAGCCCAAACGTTGATGCGAGAACATATGTGGCTATGTTACCTAAAAAGCAACGGATGCACCCAACCGGGGCATCCGTTGCTTTTTAAATTATATACAAAATATGTGCTGCTATCGTCATACCATATGCACATAGAGAATTGTCCCACTCTCCTTTGCGTGAATGACATCTGGCGATTTCGTACAGCTGGGCATACCGCTTCATTTTCACATCATTTCTCTATTTCCCATGCCGGTGTTTCCCCTCCGGCATGGGGGACGCGCACACAAGCACGGTCTCTGCGCATACATCACTGTCTTCACGCAGAGCAAATTATAGATCTTCCGCCCACGGGCGGGAGCAGACGTCTTTTATACCCCGCCTGCTGCCGGGGTCCTCCTCCAATATCTGTTTCACATTTTCAGATATTGGAGGAGAAAAAATAATGTATACAAAAAACAACGGCAGCGGCGAAAACAATGTGATTCAAAACCGTTTTACCGCGTATCTTCTTACAGCGATCCACCGCAAAAAAGCGACCTATCTGGGCGCCTGCAACAAACGCCGGGAAATGGAGCTTCCAACGGACCCGGATGATATTGTTTCCGTCCTGGATGCCATGGTCAATTCGGCTGGGGATGCACCCTCGCCATTCCCGCTGTTTGAAAACGATGCCCTGGAGGAAGCCCTTCAGAAGCTCAGTCAGCGGGACCGCTACATTTTCCTCGCGCATGCACTCTACCAGCGGGACTTTGGGAATCTGGCGTCAAAGTTGGGATTGACCTATCAAGGCGTAGCCACGGCATATCACCGTGCCCGTCAAAAAATCAAGGACACCCTTGGGAGGAACGTCAAATGAGCTTTAAGGACCTGCTGATTCAAGCCAAAGATGGGAGCCACTATGCACAGGAGAAAATTTTTCTTCTTTACCGTCCGCTGTTATTCAAGGAAGCCTGTGTCTATGAGGTCTTTGACGAAGATCTCTTTCAGGAACTCAGTATGACTCTGGTGGATTGCATCAGGCTTTTCCAACTCTAAGGTAATGGAATGGACCCCGCTCCCGGGGTCTGTTCCATTGCCTTAGACATACCGTATTTTCACAGGTTATCAAACATTTTTAAGGAATCCAGAATCGCAGATACTTCACCGGCACTGCCAAACCAGTTTTCCGACTCCTCCTTTGCCTGTGGAGTTTCTGCGGGGCTTGTTTCACACGCTTTTTCTGTTCTTTGCGGAACATCGCCGCCGCGCTTTTGTTTGTCCCTTTTTTCCAGAATGGAGACAATGATTTTCTCCAATGTTTCCGGATCGACGGGCGGGACCTGCAGGTTCGGTGTTTCCTTGCAGTTGATGTAGTGCAGAACAGCACTGGCGAGAAATTGCGCTTTGTTCCGCCCCTGCTGGTTGAGCAGGGCAACCACGGTTTGGTGCTGCGGGTCATGTATATTGAAACGGACGGTAAATTTACCGGGATCTTTCTTGTCCGCCATGGTTCTCACCGCTCACCGTGCTGAAGGCGGTACAGATACGCATACCCCTTCGCGTTGGCGTTGATGTCCTCCACAAAGGTTGCCTGTCCCACTTTACCGGATGCCTCGATCTGCCGCCGCAGCAAATTGGCACCGCCGCCGAGGAAAATCACCCTGCCGGACTTGAGCTCCAGCATCCGTTCCCGCAGGCCGCTGAGCAGATCGTTGACGAACTCCTGCGCCTGATATTCCACCAGCGCGGCAACTTCTTCCCCGTAGCTGCTCCCCTGCCCCTGCAAGAGAATGGCATCCACATCGGTTTCCTCCAACAGAATGTCCAAATCGGAGCTGGCTTTAGAGCGGATGCGGTTATACAGCAAAATCACGCCATTTTCCAGCGAGTCACAGGTAGACAGGTCAGCGCGGCCGTTCTTCAGCAGCAGATAATCCGCTGTGAAGCCGCCCACGTCCAGAATCAGCGCACGCGGAACCGTTGCCAGTTCGCCCAACATCATGGCCGCCGCTGCAAACGCCTGCGGATAGCACTGCACATTGCGGATCAGAATGCTGTACAGCTTGTCACGGTAGGAGAAGTAGATAGGTTCCTTGCGCTTGAAGTAACGCACGAACGCTTTGTTCTGTGCGCCAAAGTGTGCGGGCGGCAGGCCAATGGCAAGGTCAATGGGCATCAGCCCGGAGGTATAAGCGCCCTGTGCTTCGATTTCCTCCGCGATGGCAAACAGCGACAGAATAAAGAACCGCTCATCTGTGGTTTTGTCCTTCTGGTATGGGATGCGCTGTGCGGACAGCGTATAGTAACTGCCGCCGTATTTTAGTACATCCCTGCCGTAAGGTCTGATTTTGCTTTTCTGTACACCGGAGACAATAGCATTACCGTGAACAGTTTTGACTTGTTTGTTGCCGTGATCGATAGCAATAAGCATAACATCAACTCCCTTCGATGCTTATATTTACCTTATACGTTTTGAATACGTCATTTCCCAACAAATTTACGCATTATTTTTTCT